>Ga0265297_10002172_pt1 | contig 41360 bp, 34 predicted proteins | sample Munlanlwell13791_FD_192502 | JGI IMG/M metagenome (GOLD analysis project Ga0265297, IMG submission 192502) | Leachate microbial communities from a municipal landfill in Southern Ontario, Canada - Leachate well 137-91 | ecosystem: Engineered > Solid waste > Landfill > Unclassified | place... | reverse complement strand
TAAATGATTGAGCCAAGTTTAGTCGTTGCGGTCCGCTGTCTTTATCTCCGAGCACCGTAATATATGGGTTGGCTGCTGTTTCCAGGCAAGTGAGTCCACAACCGATAATAAACAGTGATAAAAGGAAGAACTCAAAGGACATGATCCGTTCCCCCGGAATAAATAATAACGCTCCTATTCCGTATAAGATCAAACCGGTTACCACCCCTGTTCTGTACCCCCATTTTTTGATTATTGAACCTGCGGGAAGTGCCATCAGAAAATAACCGCCATATACAACAGCCTGTACAAGTGCAGAACGGCTTTTTGATATAACCAATGCATCCTGGAAATGCTTGTTCAGAACATCTAGAATACTATGAGCAAAACCCCAAAAGAAAAAAAGTGAAGTGACAAGAATGAAAGAAACTAAATAAGATTGCTTCTTTATCATAACCAGTTTTTCCTTCGAATCTTGATGGGTTGTGTGCCCTCAATAGGTTGATCCGTAATCAAAGCCATATATCCACCACCCCCGGCACCGGACAGTTTCCACGCCAATGCATGGTCCTTAAACTTTTCTATGAAACCGGGAACTCCGTTATCCATCATTTTGGGGAACATGGCCACCTGGGCCTCAAATGAAGCTTTAATGGATTGTGCAAATTTTTCCAAATTCCGGTCAAGTATGGCATGCCAACAAGCATCAGCCGCAGCAGCCAACGCCTCGACTTTTGGCTTGATAATATCGGCTCCTTCCAGAACATTGAAATCGGGTACACGTGGATTTGTATGCACCAGGCATATATGTTGTTCCAACCAGTCAAGTATCAGATCATCGTTACATGATTCAATTACCTTAGGCCAGTATTCTTTATCGTAAAAATGACGGTTCAATCCGGGCAAGCAAATGCCTATGGCATCCTGCGCCCCGGAAATTTCCTCTTTACCGGGTTCATTCTCAAAACAAAACAACATTTTGGCCACAAGCTCGGGATTTCCTTCAGGTAAACGAAACGGCCAAAGTTTTTTGGCCGCTTTTATGGTTGAAGTGGACATTCCGCTTCGTTCTTTATAAGGGTTCGGCACTTGTTCCAATGATACTGTAAGAGCCCAACCGGGCGCGAATCTTGAAACATAAGGCTGGTCGATCCAAGTTCCTGCCAGATCAAGCCTTGAAGGCAATCCTACAGGTTCTGTTTGTTTTAATGATGTCGAGGATCTGACCGGAAGTCCCTGGTCGGGTGTCCTTTTTAAAACAACATATTGAATTCCTAAACGAGAGCACAATATCGACTTTTCCAAAGAATCACCGTCTTCATTCACAACAAAAACGTCCGGTTGAAATGTCTTAATATCTTCCTCGAAATCCAATATGCCACTTCCTTTGTTGATCCAGGCATCTTTCACGTAACGGATAGAGCGAACCATATACAGACGCTCCTGCTGGGTATTGAAAGGTCTTCTGCCTTTTAAGGCCAGTATAGTATCGTCTGACCCAATCCCAACATACAGATCACCGTATTGTGAGGCTTCTTTGAAAAATGCTATGTGCCCGCTGTGTAGCAAATCATAACATCCGGACACAAATACTTTTTGGGGCATTTCTATGCTTTTAGGATATACTGTTAACGTACCACTTATACAACTTTCCTACTCCTTCTTTTATGTCAATTTTATGATGCCACCCAAGCTCATGAAGCTTTGAAGGATCCGTGAGTTTCCGCATGGTCCCATCCGGCTTGGAAGAATCAAAACTAATCTTTCCTTTGTATCCAACGGTTTCGACAATAATTTGTGCCAACCCGGCTATGGTTACTTCCTTACCTGTACCAATGTTGATATGGCAATTGCGAATTTCATTTCCCTCGGGTATCGTATCCTTGAAATCCACACGCTCCATGATATACACACAAGCATCGGCCATTTCCTCACTCCACAAAAATTCCCGTAATGGCTTTCCCGTTCCCCATAAAACCACCTTATCTGAATGTATGCCGTATTTTGCCAATTTGTCTTTTATCTCACTATTGGAGCTTTTGCCGTTTATACCTTCTACAGGACGTTTGTCAAGATCGGCACGTATAGTTTTCCAGTTGTCGTTCATTAGCCAGTGACTCAAGACAATTTTGCGAATCATGGCCGGCATAACATGGCTGTTCTCCAAATGGAAATTGTCATTGGGTCCGTATAAATTGGTTGGCATAACCGCTATGAAATTAGTACCGTATTGCAAGTTAAAGCTTTCACACATTTTCAAACCAGCAATTTTAGCGATTGCATAAGGCTCGTTGGTATATTCCAGTGGGGCAGTTAACAAACAATCTTCTCTCATAGGCTGCGGAGCTTCCCTTGGATAGATACAAGTACTGCCCAAAAACAACAATTTTTTAACCCCATGATGAAAGCTTTCTCCAATAACATTGTTCTGAATAACCAGGTTTTTATATATAAAATCTGAACGATAAGTAGTGTTGGCCATAATCCCACCTACAACGGCAGCTGCCAGGATCACATATTCCGGGTTTTCCTTATCAAAAAACTCTTTCACTGCTTCCCTATCCATCAAATCCATTTCATCTATTGAACGGCCAATAAGGTTTGTATATCCTTTAGATTTTAAATTATTCCAAATGGCTGAACCTACCAGTCCCAAGTGACCGGCTACGTATATCCTACTGTTTTTTTCCATGATCATTATTCCATAGTACTCCTTAAATACAATTTTCTAACAAAACACATATCGTGCATTACCATTTTTTTAACCAATTCAGGAAAAGATGTTTTTGTGGGATTCCATCCCAATACGCTCTTCGCTTTTGTTGGATCACCCAAAAGCAAAGCTACCTCTGCAGGTCGGAAATATTTGGGATCCACTTCCACCAAGACTTTCCCGGTTTCCTGATCAATCCCTTTTTCTTTAATGCCTTTTCCTTCCCAACGAAGATTAATCCCCACTTCCTTAAATGCCAGTGTACAGAATTCCCTGACAGAATGATTCTCACCTGTTGCTATTACAAAATCTTCCGGTGTATGGTGCTGCAACATCAGCCACATACATTCTACGTAATCTTCTGCATATCCCCAGTCACGTAAGGAATCCAGATTTCCCAAATACAATTTATCCTGAAATCCTTGTTTGATACGTGCTGCAGCCAATGTGATCTTCCGGGTTACGAATGTTTCCCCACGTCTTTCACTTTCATGGTTAAACAAAATTCCATTTACGGCAAACATTCCGTATGATTCCCGATAATTCTTCGTTATCCAAAATCCATACAATTTGGCCACACCATAAGGACTTCGGGGATAAAAAGGTGTTGTTTCCTTTTGGGGTGTTTCCTGTACCAGACCATATAATTCAGAAGTAGATGCCTGGTAAATACGTGTTTTTTTCTCCATGTCCAAAATCCGCACTGCTTCCAATAAGCGTAACGTTCCAACAGCATCAGTTTCTGCTGTAAACTCCGGCACATCAAAACTGACTTTCACATGGCTTTGGGCAGCCAGATTATAAATTTCGTCCGGCTTAACAGTTTGCAGGATCCTGATAATCGAACTGGAGTCCGTCATATCTCCGTAATGCAATGTCAGTAAACGTTTCTGGTGCATATCGCGAATCCATTCATCCAAATATAGGTGTTCTATTCGTGCTGTATTGAAAGATGAAGAACGACGGATTATACCATGGACTTCATAACCTTTTTCCAGAAGGAATTCAGCCAGATAAGAACCGTCCTGGCCAGTGATTCCGGTTATTAGTGCTTTTCTACTCATATTGTTTTATTGAATATATGTTTTTTCTTTTATTACTGAAACAACTCTTTCAATATCATCTTGTCTTAGATCAGGTCCTGATGGCAGGCACAACCCTTTTTCAAACAATTTTTCCGATGTGGTATTCCCATAAAAAGGGCAATCAGCAAATACCGGTTGCAGATGCATGGGTTTCCAAAGGGGACGCGTTTCAATGTTGGCTTCCTCCATTTTCATGCGAAGTTCTTCTCGCGTAAATCCTGTTATTGAAGGATCTATAATAATACAAGTCAGCCAATGATTGGATTGATACTCCGGAGTCGGATCTACCAGAAAAGAGAGGCCTTCAACATTTTTTAGTTGTTCTCTGTATAAGGCATGATTACGCCTTCTAGCCTTTATATGATCTTCAAGCACAAACATCTGACCTCGACCAATTCCGGCACAAATATTACTCATGCGGTAATTATAACCCACTTTTGAGTGTTGGTAATGGGGCGCTTTATCACGAGCCTGTGTGGCATAAAAACGTGTCATTGCCGCTTCTTCCGGAGTGGAACAAACAAGAGCTCCACCACCGGATGTCGTAATCATCTTATTCCCGTTAAATGAAAGACAAGCAAAATGTCCAAAGGTACCGCAATACTTTCCTTTATACTGAGCCCCCAATGATTCTGCGGCATCTTCCAGTACAGGGATTTCATACCGGTTGGCAATGTACATGATCTCATCCATTTTTGCCGGCATGCCGTAGAGATGCACAGGGATGATCGTTTTGGGCTTTTTCCCCGTTTTTTTTATTCTATCCTTAATGGCAATCTCCAGTAGGTCAGGATCCATGTTCCAGGTATCGGATTCACTATCCACAAAAACAGGTTTTGCTCCCACGTATTTAATGGGATTGGCACTTGCACTGAAAGTAAAAGACTGACAAATAACCTCGTCACCAAGTTCAACACCCAATTGAACAAGTGCTAAATGTAAAGCAGCAGTACCAGAACTCAGAGCTACAATAGTCCCCTGCTCTACTCCTAAGAATTTTTCGAGGTCACGCTCAAATCCATCCACGTTGGGGCCCAGGGGTACTACCCAATTGGTATCAAACGCTTCTTTTATATATTTTTGCTCCCGGCCGGACATGTGAGCTAATGAGAGCCAGATTTTATTATTCATTTAATTTACTAAGATCTATACAATGGGAAAAAATGCTTGTTTTCGTCAAAATATTTATCACACTTTTTTCTCATCTCAACTAAATAGTCATATTTATTTTGATTAATTATGTCCTTTCCAACAGAATACTTATTTGAACTCTTTGTGTTAAAGGCTTGTTTGAATTTATAAAGGTTATCAATACTTGAGGCAATACCACCTCCTAAATGAAATGTTTTAAAACCATGATCATTGCCCCAACAAGCAACACTATATAACAATAAATTATTAGGAGCTAAATTTCTATATTCATATAATGTGCCCGATAAATGATAATGGACTTTATTATTGGCATACAATATTATTGCCATCGATATGATCTTGTCATTGTAAATTGCATAAAACAACTCATAGTTATCTTTTAAATCAAAAAAAATAGAATCATAAAATGTATTATTAAAAAAATAGTAACTATCTGCCTTATCTCTTAACATTGTTTCATTATATATACCCTGAAACAATTGTAACAATGAATAATTTTTTCCATGCTCTATCCTTACCCCATGTTTTAAAGCTTTCCTTATCATGTTGCGATTCTTACTACTGATATTGTTCCAAATAATATCTTTTGAGCTAATATCAATAGTAATGGTTAAACCAATATCTTCAATGTTAAAATAGTTTCTAAAATATTCGGCATTGTTAAGTAATGGATGGTAACGTGTAAAAGATGAAATTACACCCTCATTATATAAAAAATTTGTATAGTGCTTACATAATAACTTAAGGTTATCATTGTCAATATTACCTTTAACTATACCTCCACCATATCCATAAGGGGAAATAATATCATAGTAAGCTCTAGTTTTAATAATATCTTTAAACCTAATATCACTTGCGATATCCCGAATCATCATCACCCATATGCATTCAAACCCGTCTTTATTGTAATAGAATAAATGAGGTTCACCATCACCGTGTTTTTGAAACGCTTTTACATAACTGCTTAAGTAGTATACATCGTAACAAGGAAATGATTTTACAATTCTATCCCAATAATCACTTTTCTTAATATTAATCAATTCAATCATAAGTTATATAATACACTGATTTCTATGTGATTACTTTCAAATTAAACACTATAATTAGTAATTCTCTTCTTTTCCCCAGATTTTTTCAAAAGGATTTGTTTCCATCTCTTGTTTCATGTCTCTCAGGGAACTGATGTAATCATATTGTGGTATATAACCCAATTCGTTTTTAGTCTTAGAAATATCAAAAATAAATTGGCTTGGATTAGGCATTTCCGGACGATATACAATATTAGATTTCTTTTTGGGATCTGAGAAAACCTCAACTATACCTTTAATCTGGTCCTCAAGAGAGACACACTTTTCTTCTCCAACATTATAAAATCCACCATCAAGCTCGCTTTCAACACATCTTTCAACTATTTGCACAAAATCCTTGACGTAGACAATTTCTTTGACCATCTTGAAATCTCCCCAAATCTCTATCGTTTCTCCAGATATTGCCTTATCGATAAATGATCGATAAAACATTTTACGCTTTTCTCCATTCACATAATAGAATGAATCCGGATGATAAAGATAAATAGTGGGCAGTCGCAAGATGAATCTTTTAATACCAAATGCAGCATAGTAATGTTCTATCAGATCGACGGCTGCGTTTTTTGAAATGACATATACAGAATGATCATTATTAAGCGGAAACTTTCTATCAATATCAGAAGGAATTGGAGTAGTTGTTCCACATAGATGAATGCTGTCAGAGATCGATTGTGTAAAAATGATCTTATTTGCGCCGACTTTCTTTGAATATTCTAATACATTAAAAGTCCCTGTAATAATTGTATCAATGTATTGTTGTGGCTCATAACCTTTCATTCTTGCTGGCATTGCCCCGGCATAATGGATCACACAATTGATATCATCTGTTGGCAAAATGTCAAAGTCGTCTTTATTTGTTACATCTACTGAATAATAAGGTATACCATAATCTGCAAAAAAACCATTGTCTGATTTTCTTCTTGCAACAGCTACTACATTATAACCGCTTTGCTTTAGTTTTACAGCAGTATAAACACCGACAGTGCCAGTTGCACCGAAAATAACTACTTTTTTCATTATATATTTATTTATATTATTTCCTGTTCTCTCCGAAAGCTTTTCTGTCAAAACCGAGATCATCTACTCCAACCAAATCTTGTCTGCATACTACTACTTTTGATTTAAATAGATTATAAATGGTCATAAAAAAGATCTTAATGTCTATCCATAAAGAAAGATGTTCAGTATACCAAACATCCATTTTAAAACGTGTACTAAGTTTTAAACTATTTCTTCCGTGAATCTGTGCCCAACCTGTAATACCGGGTTTTACCTTCAATCTCTTGATCTGATTTAAATCGTATAGAGGTGTATATTCAGGTAAAAGAGGACGCGGTCCAATTAATGACATATCACCCTTTAGCACATTAAACAGCTGAGGTATTTCGTCTATTGATTTTGAGCGTATAAATTTCCCAATTTTTGTAATACGCTGTGAATCCGGAAGAAGTTCGCCATTCTCATTCTTTTCATCTGTCATGGATTTAAATTTAATAACATGGAATACCACACCATTCTTACCCGCTCTTTTTTGAGAAAAAAATGCACCGGATCCTTTGTTGACAAAGTGCAGCCATAATGTTATAATAACAATCAATGGGCTTAGAATAATTAAGACAAGAAAAGCGATGACAACATCAAGAAATCTTTTTATAAGAAAACGATACATTTTATTAATAGTTCAAATTAACTAACAGGAAACGAATAATGCCGACGGTAAAAGTTTAGAAGTTATTAAAAAAACTATCGACGATTTTAATCAATTTTTTAGAAAGAACGTTATAGTCGAATTCCTTAGCTATATCCTTTACTCGTCCACACATACTTTTATATGAAACAGAATCCATATTTGCAAAAGAAAGGATAATGCTTGCATATTGTTCGGGTGATTCAATATTTGTATCTAGACCAAGATTATGTCTTTCTATATCGCTGTAGTTTATTTTAATATTACAAAGAATAGGCTTCCCCGCGGCAAAGTACTGGAACATTTTCCCTGAACTAACGCCATATTCTCCAAATCCTCTTTTATAATTCATGATATTTAGTGATGCTTGAGACACAACATATGGGACTTCGCATGAAGGGATCCAATCGTTTTTAAAGACCACGTTTTCAATATGATTTTCTATACAATAGTTTTGTAGAAAAGCCTTATCTGTTCCATTTCCGTATATTAAAAATATTAAACGTGACTCATTTTGTAAAAGAGAAGCTGCATCTAATACTTGTTTGACATCGTTGACTAATCTTAAAGACCCCATATATATCACCTTAAACTTATCTTTTGCATTCACATCAGAGTCAGACGACGGATATTTAATAATATTTTCGTAAAATTCTTTCAGATTAATACCATTATTAATGTAATGCACCTTGTCAGGTCTAATACTTCCTCCAGTTGCTGTAGTCCATTTTCTTTCGTGTAAATAGTCTAAACCACCTTCGAACGAAAAAATTATATAAGAAGCTTTCTCGTACATTCTTTTTTCAAATAGATACGCGACTTTCAATAAAGGATTAGAGTCTTTTATCAGTCCAAAAGTGACAAAATCATGTGGCCATAAATCCCAAGCCTCTGCAATATATTTTGCTTTTAGTCTTGAAGCGCACCATACAACTGGATAGTCAAAAGGAGCATGAATATTATGAATAATAATGTCGGGATGTTCAAAGAGTTTTTTTAAGAAAAAAAGACGTAAAGCAAATTCTGTTATTGAAAGCATTCGCTTTATCCCATTTCCCACATAATGCTTCACTTTGATATGAGTATAAGGGATCCCCTCATAAATTGTATTAAAATATTTCTGATTATTTGGAACTAAATCAATGCCTTTTGTTTGAATAAACCCTGCACTAAACACCCTTATTCTATAGTTTGCTGCTATCAAATGCTTGGCAAACTCAAAATGGCGATGATTCCCTGTAGTCGCGGGAGACGCTGCATAGTAGTTGACTATCCAAATCGTTTTCATCGTTATTTGAAATTATTTATAACCTCAACAACTTTCTTAATTTCTTCTTTGTTAAGACAAGGACTCATCGGTAAACTCAACTCGGTCTCATGAATTAACTCAGTTACCGGAAGACTAATCTCATTCCACTCCTTATAGCACTCCTGCTTATGAGGTGGGATTGGATAGTGAATAATAGTCTGAATACCATTCTCAGTTATATATGCCTGCAATCTATCACGCTCAGTGCAACGAATAGTGAAGATATGGAATACATGTTGATCCCAATCTATTATATTAGGGAGAATAATTTTTGGATTGATGATGTTTTGAATGTAGTATCTGGCTACTCCCTTTCGGAGGATTATAGTTTCATCTAAATGCTTTAGTTTCACATTCAGAATTGCAGCTTGAATCTCATCCAGACGACTATTACGTCCAGTATATTTAAAGACATATTTTTTTGAGGACCCGTAGTTGGCAAGAGTCCTCACCGTTTCAGCCAACTTATTGTCATTTGTTGTTACAGCTCCTGCATCGCCCAAAGCACCAAGATTTTTTCCGGGATAAAAACTATGTCCAGCTGCATCTCCAATAGAACCTGTTTTGCGCCCATTGTAAACACAGCCATGGGCTTGTGCATTATCTTCAATCAGCTTTATCCCATAATTTTTACATAAATCTCCAATTTTTTCTGTATAAGCACATTGTCCATACAAATGAACTATGCATATAGCCTTTGTTTTCGACGTAATAGCCTCCTCAATTCTCTTGTCATCTAGTTGATATGTATCAATGCTCGGCTCAATAAGTATTGGTTTCAATCCATTTTCAGTAATAGCTAAAATGGTTGCAATATAAGTATTAGCTGGTACGATAACCTCATCACCAGGACCCATAACACCCATTTCAATATATGCCCTCCAAATCCAAATAAGTGCGTCAAGACCATTTGCACAACCTATGCAATAATTAGTGCCAATATAATCACCATAATTTTTTTCGAAACTTTCAGTTTCTTTACCTAATAAGTACCAGCCGGAGTCTACCACACGAAGAACCGCCTCGTGAATCTCCAGCTTGTATTTATCAGTTATTTCTTTGAGTTCGAGAAATTTTATCATAAATCGATTTAATATGTAGGACGGTTGTATTTATTAACCCAAAAATCAAATTCATCCATTATTGTTTTCATAGCGGGTGATTTCATTGGAATATTACTTTGCACATATTCCTCAATTTCGTTTGTAAATTCTTCAAGATGGAACTTTTTAATCGCATAGTAGTTAACAGACACAGCCTTTCCGGGAATATATCTTGAGAAAGGCTTGACATTTTTCATAACAGCTGAATTAGTTGCTGTGATTGAGTAGTGACCAATCACCGTGTATTGATTGATTGTGCAAGCCATAGCAATATTAGAGCCTTCCAATAATTTTACTAACCCAGCAATGACCGAAAGATTAGTGATCACTGCCTTATCATGAATAATGACATCATGAGAAACATGAACTCCTTGCATTAAAAACGTGTCATTTTTAATAATCGTCTTATCTTCGTAACAAGGTTGTTCTATTAAAGAATATTCTCGAATATTATTCCCATTACCAATTATAATCTGGGATTTACTTTTCTTATATTCTATGTGTTTACTATCTGTTGGTTCACAGCCAATTAATACATAGGGACCGATTGTGTTATTATTCCCAATTATTGTTTTGCCTTCGATAATTGAATAAGGACCTATAGTATTGTTATTCCCAAGAACAACATCTTTCCCAATAATTGCTGTTTGGTGAATCTTGTTACTCATAAACTTAATATTAAAAAGTAAATAAAGGATCTAATAGTTTTGGAATTATACAAAGATAACTTTACATCCAATAATGAATGGATCATCTTTTTTTAAAATATATGAATTCCGTATAGTTACGTATATAATCATTTTCATCATATATTTCTGATGCAAGCACTAAACATACAGACCCTGAAGAAAAATTATGTAATTCCCTCCAAATTCCTGATACCAAGTAAAGCCCTTGATAATTACGATTTAAATTGAAGGTACGTTTATGATTGCCATCGTCAATAGTGACACTAAAACTGCCACTGGCTGCAATTATTAATTGACATAACTCTTTATGAGCATGTGAACCGCGATTTTCTCCACCGGGAATATCATATAGGTAATAAATTCTCTTTATGCTAAACGGGATTGTTTTATTATTTTCAACAACAGAGATATCTCCCTTGCGATAACTGTGATGTCTGTCCAATTCTATTATTGAACAATCATAAACCGTTGTTTGTTTCATATATCAATACATAAGTGTCCACTAAAAATATATAATCGTTCTTTGAAAATATTGAAATTTTGATTGTTATAAAGGTTTGTTGATTAAACGGACTTAAATTTTACATTTTCCAAACATACTATTGGGCATATGTATGTAAGAAAATACGTTTTCTCGCAACTGACCTCACTTCTCAATCGCAACAAGTTCAACTACATTGTTTCCAAATATAAAGGAGACCGCTACGTTAAATCTTTCACCTGTTGGAACCAATTGCTTGTGATGATGTTTGGTCAGCTTTCCAATCGGGCTAGCTTGAGAGATCTGACCACATCCGTTGGGGTACATTGGAAAAAATCATATCATCTTGGTTTTGGAAAACGAATAACAAAAAGCAATCTGTCAAAGGCTAATGAGTCAAGAGACTATAAGATTTTGAAGAGTTTGCTTACTACATGATTGCAGAAGCCAGAAGTAGGCGTACGAGCGATATCTTCAAACTTGATGGCAATGTATATGCTTTTAATTCCACCACAATCGACTTTTGCTTAAGCGTCTTTTGGTGGGCAAAATTTCGTAAGACAAAAGGTGGTATAAAAGTATGATAATATCGCTCAAAGGGTACCACCCAGATCGCTGGAAAGGGTACCGTGGATATTCCGGTCGATTTTAATACTCCCCTTGCGGTCCGAACTTCGATCTCCATCTCGCCCTAGGCAACATAGGTTGGAGGTGTGTTTTTATTCCCTTTCCCTTTTTCCAAAAGACCGCTGCCCTGGATATTGATGGGAAGAAAGGAACCTCCCACTGGAAGAGAACCCGCTGATTGTTCCCTGGCCTTGCGTTTCCAGTAATCATACTGGTATGGTTTTATGCCTTTTGCAATCAGGTATTCCTTGTTGTTCTGTCCGGAGGCTTGAAGGTCTTGCTCTAATAGATAAAATTCTTTGAGTGTCATGGCTTTTTTGTTTGGAAATAAATGTAAAAAGCCCACACTTCTCCTACAATATGTGTTTTATCGGATGCTTACCATGATTTGAAACTTGAGTTTCCAACGTATGAAATACTGCAAATCCTCAATATGTCACTAACCGACACCGAGCCTTTACAAGACCTTTTTGATAAAATAAAATTCAATAATGTCAATGAACTTAATGGTTCTTGTGAACCATTATCGTTTACACAATTTAGTGGATAGTGCCTTTTAAAAAACTTTTTTAATCTTCCATATTTTTAGTGGACACTAATGATATCAATAGATAAATATGATTTGAACACATCATAATCATATATGTAATCATTCTCATCGTATTCTGTTGATGATAAAACCAATGCAAAAGAATTTGTAGAGAAATTTTTCATTTCTCTCCAAACACCTTTTGGAACATACAATCCGTAATATGAACGGTTTAAAATGAATGTTTTTTTCTTGATTCCATCATCAAGGATTACATCAAAACTACCAGAGAGTGCAATAATAAATTCCTGGTTTTTCTTGTAAGCGTGTCCACCTCGCTCCTCCCCTCCCGGAACATCATAAATCCAATAAGTACGTTTTATTCCAAACGGAATATGTTTGAATTGTTCAATAAAAGAGAGATTTCCACGTTTGTCAAGCAATTTCGGAAGTTCAATAATTTTTGCTATCATCTATAAATATTTCACAGAATCAATATAATGTTGAGCAGTTCTAATATCTGTTAGATTTTCAACAGTTTTTTTTGCTGCTTTTGAAATTCGGTTTTTTTCTTCTATTGGCATTTTTGTAATAAAAGTGATGATTTCTGCCAGTCTTTCAGGATTATTCGATTCGCAAAGATATCCATTCTCTCCATCACGAATTACTCCGTCAATACCCTGCCCTTTGGTTCCTAGCGTAATAAGTCCTTTACCCATGGCTTCTAAATACACGAGTCCAAAAGCCTCATGAGCACTAATCATAATAAAATAATCCGCTTGGTTAAGTATTTCCTGTGCCTCATTACGAGATAACTGTCCGTGGAAAAGTACACAATTGGAAATCCCTAAATCTATTGATTTTTTTTCTAAAAAAGATCTCTGTTGTCCATCACCTATAACATCAAAAATGAAATCGTTATTGGGGAAAGCGATGTGTAATGCAATAAGGGTATCCTGTACACGCTTTAACTCAAACAAACTTCCCAAATAACAAAAATGATTATCATTGCTGAACGAATGCTCATTTTCAGAAATATAGGATTCGGGTATACCTGAATAACAGATAAAGGAACGAAATTTATTGCCAAACATGGCTTCAAATTTACGTTTTATTGTTTCAGAGCGGAATCCAAACACATCAATTTTTGACAATAACACATAATAATCTGGATAAATTTTACGTAATATTTCCTCATCTCCATGAGAAACATAACAAGTCTTTGCATTATACTTCTGTCCAAAATAAGTAAGCAATTCAACCATAGGATTTGGAAAGTGAGCACAGATATAATCAGGGTTGAACCCACTTCCCTCTAATTGCTTTTCAAAATATGTTTTCAAATTTTCAAGAGAAAGTCTTGTAAAACTTCTATGAGGAAACCACTTAAAGCAAGGGAATCTATATATAGTAACATCTTCTTGCGTGTATTTTACAGCCTGGCTTTCTCTCCTGGTATATATAACAGCTCCAGTTTTTGCAGCAATAAATTTCTGAAATAATTTCGCGGCCCAATAAAACGGAGCCGGATAAACAGCTTGAACGTGTAGCACTACTACTATGTATCCGAGTTTTACCCAATCACGTGCAAAAAAATGGCAAACTGGTGTTCCTTGGTTTTCAGGTGTTTGTAAAGGATAGATATTAGTAATTAGAAGAATTTTATTCATAGACTATTCTTTCTATAATGATAGTTGTAGAAAATACAATATTCTACGATAAAAGGATTTACTTTCTTTTTACGCCACTCAAATCCACTTTATTTCCCATCTCAAGAAGAAAATCTTGAGTATAGTAATCCATGCTTCCACCATAGCTTGTAAAAGTTAGTTCTCCAAAGTAAACTTGATTGTTATTGTAATACAGATCAACACGAACTTGAGGAAATCCCTCAGATAAGCATTCTGCGACCTTCAGCATATAGTCTAATTTTTCAGGTTTCAAAGGCAGCACTTTACATTTTTTATGGTGCTCGTTAAATATTGACGATTCTGGATGATAGTTCCAATATTTATCAAATAAAGCAAGCTCCGTGCTGCCCCCTATTCTATTACTACAGGTCATAATAGCATATGCTTCTCCATTAAAACACCAGATCTTATAATCAATTAGTGTTTCAGATATAAATCTCTCTTTTGCTGGCTGAACAAGTAATTCTTCAGCAATAATGCAAGATTGAATTTTTTGATAATGAAATTCAGTGGTTTCAGTTTTTGTAAATCGCGTTAACCAACTTGACAAAAGACATTTGGTTTCAGCTATATTCAATTTTGATTTATCATTTACAAGGAGTATAGCTCCACTACCATTATTTGATTCTTGGGCAAAACAGCCAGGTAACATATCCTAATCGATATCATCAATTTTGTCCCACTTACCATAAAGAGTAATTAAAATTTTTCCAAGCCCTTTTTCTTCTACATATTGTCGTACAGCATATTTATCAGCAAGGCGACTCCATTCTGTTGTGCCAGAAAAAAGTGATAACCAAAGTATTTTCTCATTTAAATCCCGTGAATTTTTCACATTAAGTTTTCGACCAAACTTTTTCTAAATCGTAATTTTGCCATCAATATGGGGAAATGACTATTGACAAATCGAATTGCATAACGATATGGTTTAAAGTATTTCAGTCGTTCTATCATTTTGATTTGAAAATAATGATCTTAAAACCTTTTTAAAATCTTCCAGAGTATGAGTATCTGTATAATTTGAATTGGTTTTTGGTATACTATTCGAAACAATATTAATAAAAGAAGAAACAAATTCTTCTGGAGTATAAGTATATCCAATTTTGTATTCAGTAACCAATCTGCCTATCAATCCTCCATTAGGCATAAGTACAGGAACTTTAAATTGTGCAGCATATCCTATTATGCCACTACTTTGAGATGTCTCTTCGTAAGGTAATACTATCAAGTCACTTGAATTACATATACTGCCGAATAAATCGTACTTCAGAAAAAAATCGAATACGAGTATCTGAATCATTCCTTTGTATTTTTTAAGTTCAGTATAAAACCGATCTTTAAATACATGTAACGGTCTCCCTGAAAAGATGAAACAGAAATCGTCTGCTTTGCCCTGCTTTATCACTTCATCTATAAGGTAGAAAAGCTTAATTGTGCCTTTTCTACCAGAGAGTACCCCGCAATGAAGAATTATTTTTTTCGATGAAATAATATTAAAATCTTCTCGAATATTATGAATTTTATTTTCATCTATTGGCAAATAAGGGTCTACTATATAAGTGAAGCGATTGGAATTCCAAATATGATTTAATTGTTTTGTGGCCCAATTATCATTAAGTATCAAAACCTTTTCGAAAATTTTTGATCTAGAAAATAAGTAATACTTAAGTTTGTCCTGGAATTTCCTGAAAGGAGACTCAGAATTAAATCCATACAGGTAAATTTTGTAAATTATCCCAGAGCACTTAACTTTAGATGGAAGTAGAAATGGTAAAAATGGAAGGCATTCCATCAGAGAAATGTAAAAAACTTTTGTAGCTTTCACCTCTTTTACAATTCTGACACATAATTTTGATGACCGATAGGAATTGACAAGGATAGTACTTATATATAAATGCTCTGTTTCCTTGACGTTTAAAAATCTAAAAGAAATATTGTCTCGTTTTGGCCATTCAAAATTATCTGATACTTTCTTGAATTCATCTGAAACGCAAAAAATGTAGTTGTTTGTTGTGCCAGAACTGGCAACTTCATAAATATGGTGAAGATATTCCAATTGATGGCCACTAACAACAGGACAAAAAATTAAAATTCTTGACATAATATTAGTTACATGCTAAATATTTATGTTCTATATTAACATGTAAGTCTTTTCTTAAGTATAGATATATAAATAATGCGATTTCTGGTTTTATAAAAAACCCATCTGAAGAGACAAAGGATACAATCATAAAAGATGCGAAAATCAACACCAGACTTTTCCTGTAATCATCCTTAATTTTATTTATACGAAACAATGGAATTATAAAAAGCAAACTAGATAATATGCCACCCAGAATTCCAAAGTTAACAAAATTTTGAACTATGCCGTTATGGGGAGTAGCAGCGGGGTTAACAATTGAAGATCCCAAAGCTTTGGAAATATGGGAATATTCTCCACCTAACCCCCAACCAAGAAAGGGTTTTTGGGCTACCATATCGCGAGAAATTTCCCAAATTAATGATCTACCTGAATCATCAGTAATATTTCCTAACATGAACATAGTCAAAGTACGACTTTGAATACCATATGATACAAGAATATTATTAAAACCTTGTATAATTTTCCCCTGAAAAATAATAAATAATGCTATACTAATTGAACAGCAAATAACAAAAATTTTGATTTTAGTTCTTTTGCTACTATAAAAAACTCTGTACACCACAAAAAATAGAATTGGAATTAAAGCTCCTCTATTTCCGAAAAAAATAATTGCTAATAGTTCAATAAGAAAGAGTATAATATATGCTTTTTTCTTAATCCTTAAAAACTCATTCAAATGCATCATACAAGGGACAACCAAATTAAAACCAAAAAACATATTATAACTTAAGTTGCCAGTATAAGAATTTGCTGACGGGGAAAAAAGCATAACGAATAATAATACACTAATTAATAAAGATCCTTTAAGATATGTTTTGTATAAAATTTCAATATTTTTTACTGAGTATGCATATAGTCCAATTGGGATCCACCATGCATAGGTTAATAATACATTATGCCGTAATGTTACATTAAAAGATTCTCCACGTAACGTTACAAGCAAAAAACTAATGATATAAAGTACCAAAAAAATTAATAGTGACCGTACTAATATTTTTGACGACCTTCGCCAGACTTCATTAATACTAATAAGCATAGTCAATACAATTAAGGCTCCGAAAATCATACTGATATAACTTGAATAAATGTTTAAAACAGTTTTTATCGTTGCATTTGCTACAGACGCAATAAAATAGAAAACAACATAAAAGCTTATCCTTTTATCCCAATATATTTCTCTATTTATTATCATCCACAAAAAGTTTTGGACAGTGTCTTTGCATGAAATAATACAGTAGGCAGGAAAATCTGTTTATCGTCTCGATTTGAAATATGAAACCATCTTGGTTCATCTTCAGATATTTGCGTACTGTCTTGTAGTTACAGTAACAATGATCGTCAATTCGTTGAATGGTGTTAACAGAAACGAACAATGCAATACTTTCGAAAACGAGGAATGGTTCTTCGTACATTTGGTTATCGATTAACCAGTGTTTGAAAGTACGACCTTTCTTCGAAGAAGTTCAAAACTGGCTCTACCATACATTTGACGTTTTATATTTTTCAATCGATTTACGTTTCCTTCTGTTATTCCATTGTTATCAGCATAAAGAATTGAAGCTTTTATGGCTTCCCAATCTTGCATCAATCCTTTAACAAAACCTTTTAAACTTTTGAATGAAGAATTCGCCACCAGATCTATCCATTCCTGAAATATGGTTATCGATTTATTTTCAAATACACCGCGAAATTTTATCGAAATGTTCCAGAGTTCATTCAGCAACGGATTATTATTTCTGAACATGTCAAACGTTTCAATTTCCTTAGGTAACAGAATTTTGCCATAGTACTTGTTTGTCAGATATATGGTTAGTTTTCGTGAAGATACTGTTTGAGGAAAGTATTCCCTTTTCATATTCTCAAGAGATACTGCAGAGTTGGTTATTTTCCTTTACTATAAAACGTACCAAAACGGGCGCTTAACCCTCTTTGTGTTCCCTGAAACCCTTTCTTTTTCATTCTCCGATATATGACACTAAGCTTTTCCCCTTGACAAAAACCTGTTGTTAAATCTTCAAGATAACTTGAATAATCTATCCGTGGATTACTACCTGTATTGATATGATCCGGATCATTATCAATATATTTAGAAACAGTGCGAAAATTCAAATTCAAGATCTTGGCTACCATGCATTTGGAATGTCCTTCTTCATAGAGTTGTTTGGCCTTTAGTATCAAATCCTTTTTCTGCTCCTTAACAACACTCTTTCCACCACAAGCCAAATCAACAATTCGTTGAATTCCAGGATCACTAATCTTATATTTAGAAGTAGTATCTTCCTGTTTTATTCTTTTTAATTCCGGGATTAACTTTTGAATTATCCTTACAACATAATCAGAATAATTAACTGCCAAATGAAACCGATCTGCTATTTGGATCGCATCAGGTAATGCTAAACCAATAGACCGGGAATAACATTCAGCGCGGTCACGGGTTACAGATTCAATGCCGGGATGTGATTCCAACCACTTAATAATATCTTTCTTTTCCCGACTTCTGATAAGGTCAATTGCTTCTCCTGTTTCCCTGTCAACGAGAATCGTTCCATACGTGTGACCCTTACGGTAAGCCCAATCATCGATTCCTATATGTTTGATTTGATTATTTATTGGTATATAACATTTCCCTGCTAATCTTCAACAGGTTGAAGGACTCACCGGAAGTCCAATATTTTTGGAAATCCAGGACCCTTTCCGTGCTGACATTTCGAGGCTCATTTTTGTTATTTGTTCATTCGCACGTTTTGTTCTTCTGGGATATCTGTCAAACCCTGAAGATAGTTGCTGAGAAAATATCTTTTTTTCACACCTATGATTGGAACATTTAAATTTCTTAATCAATAGTTTTATTCCTACCGGTTTTGAAAATACAGATAAATCATGTAGGTATCTGTAATAAGTGCTGTGAACCTGATGGCTCTTTTTCCCGCATACGGGACAAACACCGTATTTCGCTTTGATTTGAGCGTTTATTACTATGCTTGATGTCTCAATATGCACAGTATTAATCGATATCCCCGGGTGTTGCAACAGAGCATAAAAAGGACTAAATTTGCTCTTGTTAGCAAATCGATTCATTTTATATCTAAATTTTTAATTATCAACTACTTAAAGTTAGATCTAAATATTGAGATTTGCTAATATTTTTACATATATTTATCTGTATTTCAGATATTTAATTGCTTATTTGATCGTTTTATTGTAATCATATATTTATCACCAAATGTGACGAAGAACCATTTGTCAGTTCCGGTTACGAATGGAGAATTAATCTTCTCCTTTTAATTGCTTGAGTTTGTCAGACATGAAGATTAGCTGTACAAATTATTGCTAAGTATGTATTCCAAATTCGGGTGTAATAATAATGATATTAAGTAGATTATGTTGAATAGTACTTAACTAATTCTCTTGATAAAGCTTCTAAAAAACTTGTGCCATTTTTCAAATCAGGTTCCAAATAATTACCTTCAGCCCATTCATTCCATGATCTAATAATTAATATACTATTATCAATATTTGTATCAATTTGTTTTAATGTTTTTCTAATTAGGTCTCCAAATTTTTCTGGAGATTCATTTATGAGTACACTAGCAAATTTACCACTTCTAGGAGAATGATCAAAGTTAGGGATCAAAGAGGGATATATACCATTCCCAAATGGAAAGTTTTTCATGAAATAGTCAGCATATTCTTCATATAACATGATTTTTGGTACATTAAATAAATATCTTAGCAATCTGAACCAACTTTTTCTTATTATATTTCTGTTTTGTATCGATTTTTGTAAAAGATCAAGACTCACGGCATTGAATCCATATGATTTATAAATAATAACATCTTCTACTCTTGTAACAGATGCAACAAAATGAATTCCATCAAGTCCATTTTTTTTTGCGAGATTATTCCATAACTCAATAAATTCTGAAACATTAGGAATATCATTTGGATCCCAAATCAAAAAAAAAGGCTTATTGTTAATTTTAATATATCTGTCATCTTTAAAGGCAGGTAGAACTTTATTAAAGTGTTCCTTATAGTCTTGTATACCTCCGTATTGCTGTTCAATCAAAATTATGTCAAGATCATTCGGAGACCATGTTTTTGCTTTCCATGTATGATTTGCCCATCCTAGACAAAATGGAAAGTCAGGTTTACCACTTTGCAATACTTCTTGGAAAGGTCTTTCCAGTAATTCTTTCCCATTACCAAACCAATAGTGCCAATAGCAAAATCCATCAATACCAAATTTTTTGGCCATCTGTGCTTGAGCAATTCTGGTTTCTTCAAGGCGAAGATCATAATATCCAAGGTCTGCAGGAACACGAGGTTGATAATGTCCTGGAAAAAGAGGTTTGGCTTTACCTACATTTGTCCATTCAGTAAAACCTTTTCCCCACCATTTGTCGTTTTCCGGTATTTGATGAAATTGAGGTAAGTAAAGTGCTATAACTTTAATTTTATTTATATTCTTCATCTTTAGTACAATAGTTCGTAAAAAATTAAAGGTTACCCCACGGCGCGAACGCCGTAGAATAAGAGTTCTTTGAAATCAGTGTTATTTAAACGCAAGTTCGGACGCGTTCCGGACATTGCAAAAATTCGATCCACCATTGCAGCATTGTGCAACAAGACTTTGGTCGCTCCAACGGAGAGATTGAGTCCCTGCTGCCTGGCAAAGGCCCTTGCCAGGTTGACGGAAGAAAGAGACGCATTGAAAGCAAACGAAAGGGCAGCTTTGTTACGTGACTGGCAGTGGGTAAGTCCTGTGTACTGTTTCGCGTCCCGGTATACAAACTCCAGCTGGAAACGTGTCCGATAAATGTCGAAAATATCTTGTGCTGACAGACTGAGATCCGTTGAGAAGAACACCTTGCGTGTCTGACGCTTCCTGTCCGTGTCTATGTAATCGACTATGGCCACCCGAACTTCACGTCCAAGGCTTACAGCCCAAAGGTCGGCAGTATAGAGTTTGTAGGCTTGTTTCCCTTCAATGGCGTATTCCTGGTGAAAGATATCCATATTGAGATTGTTGAGCTGGACCTTTCCTGTAAACTTTTGAGGCCTGCCTTTCTTCCCGGTTTTAGGACCGTGATAGAGATACTTCAAATTGACGTCATCGCGGAAACGGCTGATCAGTTCAAAACCAAGGTGTTTCAACCCGGAAGCAAAACTCTCTTTTGAGAAGTATGCGTCAGCAACAATAAGGTTGCAGATAGACAAGAGTTCTTTATGATGGCGCGTAAGCATCCTCAGGTACCATCCTATAAGAGAATCGGGGTCTTTCATCCCTTTGGTGCACTTAGGTTTACGGCCTGGCTGCTTGTCGGTGAATGTCTGTTCTGCCTTGAGAAAAGTGGCATCCTTTAGATCAGCATCTACAATCGAGATTCCGAGTATTTCCAGACCCCGCTTCATTGAGGAGGCACATCCGGACCAGAACCAATCTATCCCGGGTGTCTTCTTTCCGGATTTGGACAGGTAGCATGGATCGATGGCAATCGCAATACGATGCCCCTTCGTCGTATCAAGGAAGAATTTGTTGAAGCCCAGCCAGTCAAAAGACTTCTTGAAATTCTGACGGAACCTGCTTTCACACGACTTACCGCACCGCGCCATTTGGGTGAAATTTGTACGTCCTGTGTTTGTTAGAAAAAGTTCCATGGTTTCGATGAAGAAAGTTTGGAAAGGTTTGCTTAAATTTGTTTGGCCGGAGAGTGCTTTCGAAATCATCTCTCTGAGCTGGATAAGGGGCTTGATTTTCATAAAAGTAACTGGATTTGTTGTTACTTCTAAGTTACTGAAAATCAAGCACTTATCCAAATTACTCAAGCATTATTTTCCATAATTTTTAACACTTTTTTGGGTCTCTGTTTTATGCCGTTCATAAGATGTCGTAAGCCATCCTGAAACGAACTGTTGTTTTGTAAGTAATTGATTATTATTTAGGGTTTGCTTATTAATTCCCAATCAGGCGAACAATTTCAATTAAGGCATGACCGGATAAAAAATTAGATTTCTCACTTTCATCATGTTCGACAGTAAAGAGAAAAAATGAGACAGAGGAATATCTCTCATGTGCCGGATCAGGTTCATCACAAAAATGATTGCTCCTATCCAACTATTTGATGTTGTGGACAATCTGGCGCGGATATCATTCAAACCATATCCACGTTTGCCCTGACCAAACTTTCCTTCAACCTGATTGCGTTCCGCTGATTCTCGTCGCTCTTTGCGTTTTTGGTAGCCGGACTTGATTTCCCTCACCGGCTACATATTCCGGAGCATACCCACCCAGTTTTAGGGCTTAGATCATAAGCTTTCAAACAGAAATTCAGGACCGATTTCCAAGTCCCCGTTCGCTCGCAAATAGAAGAAAACGCGAGCAGAATGGCCCAGAACGCTTACAATATAATATTTAAAAAGAGGTTGCAGCCGGTCGGAAGGCCGTCGACGTCCATTTTTCCGGAGCAAACCCGTTCACATTCCCAAGGGCATTGCCCGGAGATCCGTTCTGCCATCACTTTTCCGGAGCAAACCCGTTCAACAGGCAATATAAATACGATGATCCTCAGTGTTTTCCGGAGCAAGCCCGTTCAAAAAACTTCAAGTGGGTACCTTTGTGCTTTTATTCAAAGACACAAAGGCGGTATGGCAGGAAAAATCACATCAATGAGCAAAATCAAGCAGGTGCTGATAATGCACAAACAAGGGATGTCCAACAGGGACATCGCGTCGGAAATCGGAATCAACAAATGCACGGTCAACGACTATATGCGGAAGATACGTCTGGAACCCTTGGGGATAGATGAGCTTCTTGCATTGGACGATCCGGTACTTGAAGGCAGGCTGTTTGCCGGGAGTCCGGCATATACGGATCCCAGGATGGAGGAGTTCCTCAAGGAACTACCATACTTCATTGATCAGTTGAAGATACCGCACGTAACACGGTTTCTCTTGTGGGAAGAGTACATCAGGAAGCATCCTGACGGGTATGGGAAGAGCCAGTTCTTCTTTCATCTGAAACAGAATCTTGTTGTTGAAAAGACTCCCGTTGGTGTCCTGACGAACAGATATGAACCCGGGAAGGAACTGTTCGTGGATTTTGCCGGTGATACCCAAAGTTACATTGAGCCATCGACAGGTGAAGTGATTGAGGTGCAGGTGTTTGTTGCTACATTGCCCTATACGGACTATGCCTTCGCCTTTTGCATTGAGTCCCAAAAAGTGGAGGACTTCCTTCACTGTATCAGGATGTGTCTTGAATATATCGGCGGGGTCCCCAAAATCCTTGTGTCCGACAACCTGAAGTCTGCCGTAATAAAATCCGATACCTATGAGCCGACATTGAACAAGGCCCTCGAGGATATGGGTAACCATTACCACTTTGCCGTATTGCCAGCGCGAAGTCTTCATCCGAAGGACAAGGCCCTGGTAGAAAGTCAGGTCAGCAGAATCTATCACAAGGTGTACGCAAGGCTCCGTAACCGACAGTTCTACTCTCTACAGGAACTCAACGAGGCGATATCGCAGGCACTTCTTGCCTACAACCAGACCAGGATGCAGCTGCGTCCGTACTCTCGGGAGGAGCACTTCCACTCATCCGAGAAATCAGCATTGCAGCCACTGCCGGATACAATATACGAGATGAAATGCTATGCCAACGTCACCGTGCGCGAGACCGGAGAAGTATATCTGAGCTGCGACAAGCACTTCTACAGCGTTCCGTATGAGTTGACAGGCCGCAAGGCCAGCATCTTATATACCCGTTCCCTTGTCAAGGTCTATGTTGACAACAAGAGTGTCGCCATCATCCCTCGTGACAGGACTCCGGGAGAACATACGCAGATACCGGCGCATCTTCCACCCAATGTAAGGGCTTACCTTGAAAGGTCTCCTGAAAGCTATTGCGACAAGGCAAGGCACGTATCGGAATCACTCGAGAAACTCTTCCAGTCGATGTTCTTCAACAGAGCGACAGGAGTCAACTTCGACGTGTACTATAGGAGCTGCGAGAAGATGTTGTCGTTGCAGAAGAAGACGGCATCATCGCTCTTTGACAAGGCTTGCGATGTCTGCCGAATCAATCACATATACCGTGGAACCGGTCTTGAGGACGTAATCAATGCCATGGGGAAGACCATTGCAGATGAAGAGTCCGAGAGGAGCACCGTAATCCCTTCAAATCACGAAAACACACGAGGACCAGCTGAATACAAGTAAACTTATGGAACATCAACTACAAACGGCCCTGAAGGGCCTCAAAATGCCCGGAATGGCAGCCTGCTGGCAATCGATGGAGGAAACTCACCAATCGGAAAAGTTGTCTCTGCGCGATGGCCTGCAAATCCTTATTCAGGCAGAAAAAGACAGCAGGGACAGCAATCGCATCGCCAAGCTAATCAAGAACGCCAACTTCCGGATCCAGGCTTTGATAGAGGAACTGGAAATCAGTGAGACGCGTGGCGTTCCTGCCGACATCATCCTGCAACTCTCCAGCGGAGAATACATCAAGGCTGGAAGCACCGTAATCATCTGTGGCGCCACCGGCACCGGCAAATCTTATCTTGCCTGTGCACTGGGCAACAAGGCCTGCCGGCTTGGATACAAGGTGGCTTATTATACCATGCAGAAACTGATGGATGCCATCAGGATAGCACGACTTGAAGGCAAAGACCAAAAGCTTTTGGACAAGTTCGATAAACTCGATGTACTTATCATCGATGACTTTGGAATGAAGCCAATTGACGGGCAGCAGCAGAATGACTTCGAGCAGATACTTGATGACAGATACGGACGCAAGTCACTTATCATCTCAAGTCAACTGCCTGTCTCTGACTGGCATGCACTCTTCAAAAATGAACTTATTGCAGATGCTTGCATTGACAGAATGGTCCATAAACCGGTACGCCTCCAACTTGTGGGAGAGAGTCTTCGTAAAAAATACTAACTTTGTACAACCGTATCGAAAATATCACACCCAGAGTGAACGGGTATCACCGGAATCACTGAACGGGTATCAACCGGAAAACGTAAGCTTTTTTGGCTATTTTTGATAAGTTATAAATTAATAATTCGCTTAAACAAAGGGATACAGCGAAAAAAAATATCATTGCGCAAAAAACTCTAACGAGTTTTTTATATATAGAGCCATATGACATCAATTGAAAACATATTATTTCAGCATGGACCAATGATGTCTAGTGAACTAGCAAATCGGTTACATTCAAAAGAATCAATTCCTCTAAACACAGCAAGTCAAAAAGTTTCTAGGAATGGTAAAATCAAAAAAATAAAAGGGTTCTATACAAGTAATCAGTCATTTTGTTTTTTGGAACAGCACGAGCAAAGTGGAATGTACTATGAAAGATTCGTAAAATCCCTTTATGAAAATGGTAAAAAATACTGGTATTGTATTAATGCCTTAAAGCTACATGGAGGAATGTTGCGCAAAGACTTTCTTGAATGTTATACAAATTACCCAATTCAAGCATTAAAAGGACATTTACCATTCAATAAAGTTCTACAAAAATTCGTTGAGCAAGGAATCTTGGTGTATAATTCTCCTTATTATGCAATTGCTCCAAAATTTTCAATGCAGCGAAACTCTTCTGTCGCAAATAGAACTATTGAAATGATAAAGACTGATACTTTGTCTTCATTTCATTCTTTAGTGAAAAATATTGGATTAATTTCGTTTAATACAGGAGAATACTTTGCCGAATATGGTAAATTCAGATGGTCATTTAAAGGTGTATCAGCTGTGACAGGATTGTTTCAAAATGGCTCACCAGGGTTTTTGTTAGCTGACATTCTTTTGGGAACTTCTATTTATAAGGACGATGTTAATTTCTTCATTGAAAAAATCAAGAGTATTCAAAGCTTTTCCAATGCTCCAAGATTAATACCTTTTCTTATTGTAGATGATTTAGACAAAGAAGCATTAGGATTGTTAAAGCAAAAAGGAGTTGTTGTTGGTTTCATAAAAGAGCTTTTTGGACAAAAATATGCTGAGACTTTGAAAGAACTTGTCTCCATTTTAACAAATGCAGGAGCAAGCTTAAAAAAGAATCCAGAAAAATATCTTGATTTAATAAAACAATTAAAAAAATACAATGAGGGCTTAGTTAATAACATCAGAGGGACTTTATTCGAATATATGGTTGGTCATATTCACTCAATAGATTGCCAGAGCATTGATTTAGGTAGAGAAATCATTGAAAATAACGCTAGACATGAAATGGATATTTTAGCCATTTACAGTGATAGAGTAGTGATTGCAGAGTGTAAAGCAAAAAGGTCGCAAATTGATTTTGACGTGATTGATAATTGGATTTCTATAAAAATCCCAGCATTTAAAAATTGGTTTGACAAGCAAGAGACATATAAGAAGAAACGTCTTGAATTTGAATTTTGGTCAACAAGTGGTTTTACAACAACAGCTTTGAATAAATTAGAAATATTCTCAAATTCCGCTCAAAAATATAAAGTGATTTATAAACAAGCTGAGGATATGAGACAAATTGCAAAGGATATGGACAATAAGAAATTGAAAGAAGAATTAGATAACTTTTTTTTGAAAACAGATGTGTAATAAAGCCCAGCAGGTAACATCGTATATAAAACATTTGGCAGTCTGTGGGTTATCGAGCATTTCAGCCCGTATCAAAAGTACTTGTAACTTGACAGAAAAGTGCTTCGAAATGCTAAACGTTTCATATACGTAACCGTTGTGCCCAATAATATCTGACCGCTATGACAACGAGAAAACAATTTGAACAAGTGATTATTAAGAAAAGTGACAGACCAAATAAAAATGGTTATGTACTTGATAATTCTGACAATTTGATAAATGGCTTAAGTGTGGATTTATTTCGCGATGATTTAATGCAAGGTAGCGGCAATGAATTGATTAGTAAATTCAATGCGTTGTATTCTTCGTCAGCTTTAGCCGTTAATAATTTCGCTATTGTAAAAAAACATCGTAACGATTTCTCATTCCTTGATTATTCAAATTTTGATAGAGCAGATTTTGAAAGGCAATTTAAAACAGGATTGTCAGGAACTCCTCCTAATCTCGATTTTACTCTCGAAAATAAGAATGCTGTAATTGCTTTTGAATCAAAGTATCTTGAACCTTTGGACAAAAAGAAAGTTGTATTTAAGGATTCGTATAATAAAAGCAATTTAAGCTATCTCAATGATTTTTGGTTTAATCTTATTGATAACTATGTTGATAAAGAACATTTCTTGGACGTTGCTCAATTGATTAAACATTCTATAGGATTGATAAATTACAAACGGAATATTCCAGACAAGCAGACAAAAAAAGTTTTACTTGTTTATATTTTCTGGACTCCAATTAATTCTGATAAATTTTCTGAATATATTCAGCATTCTAATGAATTAAATAAGTTTACAGATAATATCAATAAACAATCAGATGTTGAGTTTATCAGTATGACATATAATCAATTTTGGGATTTATATCAAAACAATCCGATTTTTAACGGACATTTTGATAAATTAAGGAACAGATACAGTATTGAAATATAAATAATTACTGGGCACAACACAGGCTCAACCGCAATTTTGCCGTGAAAAGTTGTGCAAACTTGAAAGCGTGTGCAAGGCAAAACGTGCGGTTAGCCTCAACCGTTAGGGGCAAGTGTAAAAAAGACCACCGAACATTGACAAACAGATTAGAAAATTGAAAAATCGAATTGATAAAATAGTAGCATTGATTGAAAGATACTGCAAGAAAAAATTAGTTTTTGCCCGCCCGCTTCTGCCCTTCGGGACAGTTGGGGAAGCCCACGCACATTGCACACATTTGCAAATCGCACAAGCCGACCCACAAACCGAAATTTGCAAAAGAGTGCAATTTCTGCCACCGCTTCAGCTTCGAATTAACGTTACTGCTAAATATTAAACTATGCACTTTTTTTACATTGACGAAACTGGCTGTAATGGCAGAGACTTAACTCAAACACAACAACCAATATTTGTATCTGGTGGTATTATTTTAAGAGACGAGGGTTGGAATAAAACACACACCGAATTTGAGAAAATAATTTCAACATATTTCAACGGACAAGTTCCGGCAAATTTTGAATTTCATACACAAGATTTATTTTCACCAAATGGAACAGGACATTTTATAGGTCATCCACGAGATAACAGAAATAAACTGATTAATGATATTCTTGACTTAGTTATTGAAAGAAAACATCAATACTATTATTTCGGGATTGACAAAGCAAAATTGAATATCTACGATACAACACAAGTTCGAGACCGTGAATATCTCGATTTAAAAACTCCTTATCTGATTGCTTACGATTACTTGATAACGGCTTATGAAAGCTATACAAAAGACAAACTCGGACAAAGTGCAAGAGCATTAGTGATTATTGATGAAAAAGATTGTTTCATAAATGAGATTGAAGCAATTACTCGATACCGAAGATTTGACGGAGCAAAGAATAAGCGTATTAAATGGATAGTGGAATTTAGCTACGCCGTTGATTCCGAAAAAAATACAATGATTCAAATATCTGATTTACTTCTGTTTTTGACACGAAAATATCTTGAAATTGAAAATGGCTACAAAGCAAGTTTGCCAGCCGATGTGAAAAATATCTTTAGAGAGTTTTATCGCAAAGTAAATGACCGATTGATATACAAAAGAATTCAAACCGAAGAAGGCAGAAATTCAGAATACTATAATACTTTTATTGAAAATATTTGTAGTTTGCCTTCGGCAAGATGGAACTCAAAAACGTATTAAATTAAATGAATATAGCTCAAATAGAAGAAAACCTGCAAACCTTGATAAAGTCTTTCACAAAAGAGACTTTTATTTTTGATTTGCTTTTAGCGTATGGTTCGCCAAAGGCTTCGATAAGCCGTTTGCAGAATGGTAATTTAAACCTATCGAAAATTGATGGAGAAATTTCGTGGAAGAAAAAAGTGTTTTTCAAACCTGTTGAAAATGCCGATTTACACAACGAAGTAACCGAACTCGCCAAGCAACTCAAACATGAACAGCGTTTTGCAATTGTAACTGATTATAAAACACTTTTGGCAATTGATACCAAAACACAGGATAAACTTGATATTGAACTGAACGAATTACCAAAAAATTTCGATTTCTTTTTGCCTTGGGCTGGTATGGAAAAAGCACAACACACAAACGAAAACCCTGCCGATGTAAAAGCTGCGGGAAAAATGGCTAAACTCTTTGACGAAATTAAGAAGGATAATCCCGACAATTCGCCCGAGTTTATTCACGGAATGAATGTTTTTCTTTCTCGTTTATTGTTTTGCTTTTTTGCCGAGGATACCAATATTTTTGCTGACGGACAATTTACAAACGCCATTGATTCGCATACTCAAACCGATGGTAGCGACTTACATACCTATTTAAACAAACTTTTTGAAGTACTAAATACACCCGAAAAAGAAAGAAAAGATTTACCAGCCTATTTACAAGCATTCCCTTATGTAAATGGCGGATTGTTTCGCCCACCGTTCCATACACCAAATTTCTCACGTAGAAGCCGACAAGCAATTATTGACAGTGGCGAACTGCAATGGAAAGAAATAAACCCCGATATTTTCGGCTCTATGTTTCAAGCGGTTGTTTCGGTTGACCAACGCGGAAACCTCGGACAGCATTACACATCGGTTCCAAATATTATGAAGGTAATTGAACCTTTGTTTTTAAACGAACTGTACGAAGCTTTTGAAAAAGCAAAAGGGGCCAAAAAGAAACTGAACGACTTGCTTTTACGCCTAAGCAAAATTAAAATATTTGACCCTGCCTGCGGCAGCGGTAATTTTTTGATTATTGCCTATAAAGAACTGCGTAAATTGGAAATGAAAATTCTTAAAGAGCTTGGTATCCTTGCCTTTTCAAATATTTCATTAAGCAATTTTTACGGTATTGAAATTGACGATTTTGCTCACGAAATAGCCCAACTCTCGCTTTGGCTTGCCGAACACCAAATGAATGTTGAGTTTTACAATCAGTTTGGACGTACCAACCCAACTTTGCCACTCCGTGAAGCAGGGCATATTGTTCAAGGAAATGCCTGTTTAATAGATTGGGGTAGTGTATGTCCTAAAAAAGCTGAAGAAGAAATTTTTATTTTAGGCAATCCACCATATTTAGGTTATGCGAAGCAAAACAAATCTCAAAAATCCGATATGGCGAAGGTTTTTGCTTCTGTAAAAGACTATAAAAAGCTCGATTATATTGCTTGTTGGTTTTACAAAGGAGCAAAGTTTGTTCAAAACAGTAACTCTAAATATGCTTTTGTTACGACCAATTCAATAACACAAGGAGAACAAGTTGCTTTATTATGGCCAATTATCTTTAATCTTGAACTTGAAATAGGTTTTGCATATCAATCTTTTAAATGGCAAAATAATGCTAAATCAAATGCAGGTGTAACTGTTGTAATTATTGGGATACAAACTTTAAATTCTAATTTGAAAAAGTTGTTTTTTGAAAACAAATATTCTCTTGTAAGTAGCATTAATCCATATTTAATTCCTGTATCTAAAACAATTGTTATTTCAAGAAATAAAGCATTATCAAAATTACCACTAATGATTAAAGGTTGTTCACCTGGTGATGGTGGCAATTTGCTTTTAAATGAACAAGAAAAGAATCAGTTGATTGAACAATATCCAAATTCAGGAAAATATATTAAAACCTATATTGGTGCTGATGAATTTTTAAAAAAGAACCCTCGTTATTGTATTTGGGTTGAAAAAGATGATTACGAAGACGCAAATAAAATTACTCCAATTAATGAAAGATTTAACAAAGTAAGAGATTTAAGATTAAAAAGTAAGAAACAAGCTACAAGAATAAAAGCTTCTACACCTTATGCTTTTGATGAAAAGAAATATAAAGCAACAAATTCAATAATATTTCCACAAACAACATCAGAAAATAGAGAATATATACCTATTGGTTTTCTTGATAGTACTTATGTTGTTTCAAATGCAGCTCGTTTAGTTTATAATGCTGAAACTTGGCTTTTTGGTGTTTTAACATCAAAGATTCATAATGTTTGGCTACAAAGGGTTGCTGGTAGATTAGAAACTCGTATTCAATACTCAAATACACTTTGTTACAATACATTTCCATTTCCCACAATTTCAGAGCAAAGCAAAAATGAAATATCACTATGCGTATTAAGAATTCTTGAAGAAAGAGAGAAATATTCTGAAAAGACATATTCACAACTATATGACCCTAATAAAATGCCCGAAGGTTTGCGAGAAGCCCACCGCCTGAACGATATGGCGGTAGAGCGTTGCTACCGCAGTAAGCCTTTTGAAAGCGATGAGGAACGTTTGGAATATTTGTTTAAGTTGTATGAGCAGATGATTGAGGAAGAAAGGAACAAGGGGGCATTATTCCCAACAGAAACCAAAATTAAAAAATCAAAGAAAAAGAATTAAAATTATGCCAGATATAGTACACGTAACATACGGACAAACAGGACAAAGTTCAAAAACAAACCCAATGGGAATGCGTGATATGCAAGAAAAAGCATATCAGGCTCGTGATGCTCAATATCTTTTATTAAAAGCTCCGCCAGCTTCGGGAAAATCGAGGGCTTTAATGTTTTTGGCATTAGACAAATTAAAAAATCAAGGACTTAAAAAAGTAATTGTTGCAGTTCCCGAACGTTCCATAGGAAGTTCGTTTGCCAAAACCGATTTAATGAAATTTGGATTTTATGCTAATTGGAAACCAAACGACAATTACAATCTTTGTACACCGGGCAGCGACAACAGCCAAAGTAAAGTAAAATCGTTTCACGATTTTATGGACAGCAACGAGCAAATTCTTATTTGTACTCATGCAACGCTTCGCTTTGCTTGCGAAGAACTTTCAGAAGATAAATTCAACAATACGGTACTTGCAATTGATGAATTTCACCACGTTTCAGCCGATGTAAACAACCGTTTGGGCGATTTACTTCGTGGCATAATGCAAAAATCAACGGCTCATATTATTGCCATGACTGGCTCGTACTTTCGTGGCGATAGCGTTCCTGTATTGAAACCCGAAGATGAAGCACGTTTTACAAAAGTTACTTACAATTACTACGAACAATTAAACGGATATAAATACCTCAAATCATTAGGAATTGGTTATCATTTTTATCAAGGTCGCTACACCGAAGCCATTTTAGAAATTCTCGATACCGATAAAAAAACTATTCTTCATATTCCAAATGTCAATTCGGGCGAATCTACCAAACAAAAACACGATGAAGTTGATTTTATAATTGATTCCATTGGTTCGGTTGTAAAGCAAGATGCAGAAACAGGCGTAATTCATGTAAAACGCAAAACGGACGGCAAAATACTAAAGGTTGCCGATTTGGTTGAAGATAACCCAAGGGAACGTGATAAAATTGTAGCCTATTTGCGAAACATCAAATCTATTGATGATATGGATTTGATTATTGCGTTAGGTATGGCAAAAGAAGGTTTCGACTGGCCTTATTGCGAACACGCTTTAACAGTTGGTTACAGAGGTTCGTTAACTGAAATTATTCAAATTATTGGTCGTGCAACACGAGACAGCGAAAATAAAAGTCATGCCCAATTTACCAACTTAATTGCACAGCCCGATGCAGCAGACGATTTGGTAAAACTTTCCGTAAACAATATGCTAAAAGCCATAACAGCATCATTGCTTATGGAACAAGTTTTAGCACCAAATTGGAATTTCAAAACCAAACTATCAGATGACGACAAAGCCAAACCGGGCGAAATAAAAATACGAGGTTTAAAAGAACCCAGTTCAAAACGAGTAAAAGACATCATTGAATCGGACTTAAACGATTTAAAAGCAACCATACTTCAAGACGATACAATGCTAAAAGCAATGCCCGGCAACGTTGACCCCGAAGTAATAAACAAAGTGTTGATTCCGAAAATCATAAAAGTAAAATATCCAGAATTATCAGATACCGAAATTGAAGAAGTTCGCCAGTATGTAGTTGTTGATTCTGTAATAAAAAACGGAGAAATAAAAGAAACAGGCGACAAGCGTTTTATCCGTATGGCTGATACGTTTGTAAATATTGATGATATTCACATTGACCTTATTGACCAAATAAATCCATTTCAAAAAGCGTTTGAGGTGCTTTCAAAATCAGTAACAACAAAGGTTCTAAAAGTAATTCAAGAAACTATTGAATCGACACGCATAAAAATGGATTTTGAAGAAGCTAAAATTCTTTGGCCCAAAATTCAAGAATTTGTAAAGACATATAAAAAAGAACCAAGTTTGAGTTCAAACGACCCATTAGAAAAACGAATGGCAGAATGTATAATTTATTTGAAAGAAGAAAAGCGTAAACGAGATGCAGCAAACGGACAAGGATAAAATATTAGACGAAATATTTAACAACGATTCGTTGGGTTTGCTTAAAGTTCTGCCCAAGAGTTCGCCTGCCCGAAATGCAGATGAACGCTTGTTGGCATCGTTTCAAGAAATTGTAGATTTTTACGAGAAAAACAACAACCAAGAGCCAACGCCAAATCCAAGTAATATAGCAGAATATCAGCTTTATTCTCGTTTAAAAAATTTGAGAGAAAGCGAAGAAAAAATATTGGCTCTTGCTTCTGTTGACAAATACAATTTATTGCAATCGGTAAAACAAGAAATAAACTCAATTGATGATATTTTTAGCGACAATACATTTGACTTGCTAAATACAGATTCCGAAGGTTTATTTGATTTTAAACATACGCCAAAAGAAACTGAAAGAGCAGAAACCGATTTTGTTGCTCGTCGCAAACCTTGTAAGAATTTTAAAAAATACGAGCCATTATTTAAAGCTGTTCAAAACGATTTAGCAAATAGCAAACGTAAACTTCTTCCTTTTACTGAGACACTTTTAAGCCCTGGTAATTATTATGTAAATAATGGCATTTTACTTTATTTAGAATCGGTTGATTATGAAAAAAGAAAATGGTTGAGAGGGGAAAAAGAAAACAATAGGGTTCGTGAATTTGAAGATGGTAGAACCAGAACAATCTTTGAAAATGGTACAGAATCAAACCTATTATTGAGGTCGCTTGCAAAAGCTTTAATAATGAACGGTAGAGCAGTTACTGAAAATATTGAAAAAGTAAATGAAGGTTTCATTGAGAAATTTAGTTCCATAACCGAAGAAGACGAAGAAGCTGGATACATTTATGTTCTAAAATCAAAAAGTACAGACAATCGGATTACCTCGATACAGAACCTATTTAAAATCGGATATTCAAAAACAGAAGTTACTGAAAGGATTAAAAACGCAGAAAAAGAACCAACATATTTAATGGCTCCAGTTGATTATATCGCAGGTTGGAAATGTTACAATATGAATCCACAGAAATTTGAACAATTGATTCATAACTTCTTTGGTAATTCGTGCTTAGAAATTGATGTATTTGACGAAAAAGGGAAACGATATACGCCAAGAGAATGGTTTATTGCACCGATTGAAGTTATTGAACAAACCATAGAATTAATAATAAACGGAAAAGTGATAAATTATAAATACGATGCTGAAAACATGACAATAATAAAAAGATAGCCCACGCTCACAGCCAAGCACAATTGCAATTCGCACAAGCCAACACACGACCAAAAATTGCAATAGAGCTTGTCTGTCTGCCAACGCTTTTTTGCCGACGCTAAAAACTAATTTTTTCGGAAACGGTAGTGCTTCGATTGAGAGATTTTAAGATTATAACAAACTGATAATGTACACGATATGAAAGAACACCAGCCCCTAACACGCGGTATAGTTAATTGCCGGTGCAGTGCGTATTCGAACGGCACAGCTCGTATCAAAAGTAGTTGTAACTTGATAGGAAAGTGCTTCGAAATCGGCAACTAACCATACCGCCAACCGTTACCGCCAATGCTAAGAAGACGAATAACCGACAATAAGTGACAGAAGAAAGCAAAAAAATGGTAAATTTGTACCGTAGAAATCAATAGAAAAAGTAATGAGATACCAAATTAATCAATTAAGGGACTATTCCTCTTTGTTTTCTAGGGGTCAAGTTCTTTCTTGGCTAAAAATGGACTTTTCCTCTATTAACTACAAAATTGAAAGATATGATGATAAATGGCTTAAAAGCCAAAACCAAACATATTTAGACTATCTAAAATATGTATATTCAATCTTGGCAGACAATTATCAGAATGAATATGTTTTTAAAAATGAATTCTTAAATAATTGGTTGATAAAAGAACTAGGAGAGACAAACTCTCAAATATTTAGTGAATTTAGAGTTGGCAACTCCATTGCAGATTTAGTGATGTTCAATGGTTGCTCTAAAATATTTGAGATAAAAACTGAACTAGACAGTGATTCAAGGTTGACATTACAGCTTGAAAACTACAAAAAGGCATTTAATCAAATTTTCTTGATTATTCCTAAATCAAAGATTCATATATATGAAAAACAAGATGCCTCGGTTGGACTAATTACTTATGACCCATCATCTGAAAACGTATTTTCAATTTTTCGCAATGCCATATTAAATCTTAATATTGAAGCATCAGTAATAATGTCAATTTTGCATACGAATGAATATAAATCAATTGTTAAACGGCATTATGGTAATCTACCGCAAATGACTAGTTTCAATCAATTTAAAATTTGCAGTGAGTTAATATTCGAGATACCAAAAGAAAAACTCTATAAACTGTTCATTGATGAAATGAAGAAAAGAAGTTCAAGCGATGCTCTGTCGTCTAGATATTACAAAGAATTCAATCAGTTGTTTTTAGCTCTAAAAATGAACAGCAATTCAAAGAGAGAAATGATAGAATCGCTAAAAACAAACATTCAAATATAATATTATGTATTATCCATTTTTAAGAGCAAGACAATTTGAATTGATAGCTTTGAGGGAATTAGCTACCGAAGAAGCAACACAAGGAGTGATTATTCCAGTTTTAGAGCCTGTTAAAGAAACTCATAATAACTTAACCTTAGCTCATAAAGTCTTTCAAGATAAAAATCAGACCGCTTACCTAATTGTTAATCCAACAATCGGGGAGCTTGCAGGTGATAGTAGTTTTTATTTAGAATACTTAAATGAGTTAGAAAACTCCAAATTCATCCCAGCCTTTCATTACAGGAATAATTCAGAATTTATTAATCAGAGTATCGAAAGTTTTGGTCTTAGCAATTGTATGATAATCTGCCAAAATGATGTAAATCCTGATGATTCAGAGTTCAAACAATTAGTAGCTAAAGCAGAAGTATCCTCTATAAATGTAAATGACCCAAACAGGAATAGAACTCTTCACAGATTTATTAAAGGCCTCAACAAAAACTATATTCGTCTTGACGACTTATTCGAAAAGCAAGCCCGAAATAGTGATTATTTAGAAATTCAAGAGCACAGATTTTCAGAAGAACACATTTATTACATTGAAGACGGCTTCAACGGCTTCTCTGACTACACAGTTCTACCAAGTGAATACATTGATGGAGGTAGCACACCAAGAGCGGTTGTTATTCACTTAACATATTTAAATGGTGAAAATCAAATTTGGATTAGGCACTTTACATCGGAAACCAATGATTCCATATCAAACGTTCAAGGTAAATTTGCAGAAGCTGCTGCCAAGGCTGTAGCATATTGCAGGCAAAGAGATTTAAATAACTCTGCGATAACAGAACTTGTATCCTATTACGACAATGAGCATTATCCCGGATTAGGAACCGTAAAAAAAATATCTATTAAAAACCATTTATTGGTGATAAGCCAATTTTTAAAAAATAGATAGTAAGTATGAAAGTATGCTCGTCTTGTTTTTCTGATAAAGAATTAAAAGGTTTTATCCTAACTTCAAATGAAATCGGTGATTGTGAAGTATGTAATACAGCTTCCCAAAATTTATTAGACATAACGGAATTATATGATTTCTTTCAGGAATTAATAGGAAACTTTAAACTTGTTGAAAGTGGATTAACACTTAGCTCTAAAATTCAATCTGATTGGGGTTTTTTCAGCTCGAATGAAGTAGCAAATAAGATTTTAAACTATGTAATATCTCAAATACATACAGAAATCACTTCATCAGTCGACCAAGTAGAATATTCAGATGATATTTTAGCGAATTTCGGACATTGGGAGACTCTAAAAGATGAATTGAAATGGAAAAATAGATTTGTTATTGATGTACACAGACTAGGTAAAGGTGAATTTAATTGGGACGCATTTTTACGTGACATAAATACTCTTTTCAACCTAAAAAATTCAGCGACATTATTTAGAGCTAGAATTCATAATAAAAGTGGAATGCCTGTATATCCAATTGATGAAATGGGTTGTCCACCGAAAGAACTCGCTAGTGGCGGTAGAGCCAACCCTGCAGGAATTCCATTTCTTTATTTAAGTGAAGATGAAAACACCGTTTTGTATGAAGTTAGAGCATCATATTTAGATGAAATTAGTATTGGTGTCTTCCAATTAAGAGAAGACAACGAATCGGTTGACATTGTTGATTTCACTAAAGACTCTCCCCTATTTCAACCTGAATATGTCAAAGAAGCAATACAAGGTAAACTGTTGCGAGACAGAATTAGCAAAGACCTCTCTAAACCTATGAGAAGATATGATAGCGAATTAGAATATGTGCCGACTCAATTTATTTGTGAATACATCAAAGTGTTTACGGGAGCAAAGGGTATTCGCTTCAGAAGTTCGCTTCATAAACAAGGAAATAATATAGTTTTTTTCGAACCTGAATTAATGGAATGTAAGTCAGTCAAGAAAGTAAAAGTTAGAAATATTAACTTAAGTTCAATAGAAATAAATTAAAAAGCACTAGGCGGTAACAGGCGTTTGGCTCAATGGCGGGTGAAGTGGTTAATTGAACATTCAATCTCGCATCAACTTTTGTGGTGTATTGACAGTTTTGTGCTCCGAAATCCGCCACTGCGCCAAGCGCCAAAACGTTGGCGGTAATTTGAAGAAACAATTAACAACGAAAAACATTCAAGAAAATGAAGCTATAAGTAACTGTAAGATAGAATAAGAATTGAAATATCCTTTAATACGCAAAGTAGAAAGGGCGATTGTTAATATTAAAAAATTAGAAAATGACACAGTTACAAATGATTGACAAAACAAAGTCAATAGCTCAAAATGATAAAAATATTTCTGCCGTATTTATGTACGGGTCATTTACCAAAAATGAAGGGGACAAATATTCAGATATTGAATTCTACATCTTCTTGAAGGATAAAGAAAAATTTTCCGCTGAAAATTGGGTAAGCCAAATTCATCCTTTGGCATTATATTTTACCAACGAGTATGGAAGTGAAGTTGCCATTTTTGAAAATATGATAAGGGGGGAGTTTCATTTTTTGACAAACGACCAAATGGAAGTTATCAAATCGTGGGACGGTTTGGTAGAGTTTAGCGACTTTGACAAGATGATTTTAGTAGATAAAGAAGATTTATTGACTAACACGCTCAAAGAAATAAAAACTAAAGTACCTGATCGAACAACAAATGAAAATATCCTGTGGTTGAGCCAATCATTGTTGAATGTTTTACTTACAACAAGCAACTTAATTAAACGACAGGAATTTGCTCACGCATACCAAAGCTTATCAAATGTTCAAAAATATTTACTTTGGTTAATAAGAATTGAAACATACCAAACCAAACATTGGGAAAGTCCAACAAAAAGCTTGGAAAAAGACATAGATCCATATTGGTATTTGTTATTTCAGCAGACAACATCAGAATTAGATCCGACAGATATTAAAACAGCTTTCAAGAAGACATTAACATTGACTGAAAAACTTTTTGATAATCTTGGAGTTGAAGCAAAATTAAAGGGGGTATTAAGGAGAATTGAATAAAAAAACTACCGCCAACATTGTATAAGCGTAATGCGGGCGAAGTGGCTAAAATTTGGTATTTTGGCATCTATCAAAGTTCGTGCTAGCGGACAGTGTATTGCTCCGAAAACCCGCACTACGCTTATACTTGACCGTTAGCTGCAATATTAGGAAGCTGCCACATAATTTTATATATTTGCAAAATCTAAAACTAAACAGTCAGTAGGGATGAAAAAATAATTTCTTTCACATATAGATAAAAAAGTACAGTAGAATATTTTGCTGTGAGTGTTTCATTTTTTATAAAGAAAGAAATTATGTTGACTTTACATAGTGTATCATATACACACCCTAATAAAGATTTGCTGTTTACTGACATCAACCTAACGATAAACAACCACGACAAAATAGCTTTGATTGGTAGCAACGGAGTTGGAAAATCAACGTTGTTGAAAATTATTGCTAAAGAATTAGAACCGTCAGGCGGTAAAATAAATGTTGATGCGGAACCGTATTATATCCCACAAATTTGCGGACAGTTTAACCATTTGAGCATTGCTCAGGCATTAAGGATTGAAAATAAGTTAAATGCCTTAAATGAAATTTTGAACGGAAACATAAGTGAAGAAAATTTCAACCTGCTTAATGATGACTGGACATTAGAAGACCGTTGTAAAGATGCTCTGAACTATTGGCATTTATCCAATTTAGACTTGTCTCAAAAAATGGACACCCTTAGTGGAGGACAGAAGACAAAAGTTTTTCTCGCAGGCATTTCTATCCATCAATATGAGTTGGTTTTGCTGGACGAACCAAGCAATCATTTGGATATTTTTGGCAGGCAACTGTTGTATGATTATATTCAATCTACAGAAAGTACTTTGGTTATCGTAAGCCACGACAGAAAATTACTGAACCTCTTAGATACCGTTTGCGAATTAAACTCAAATGGAATTAAAGTCTATGGTGGTGATTACGACTTTTATAAGGAACAAAAACAAATTGAAATAAATGCGCTTAACCAAGATATTCAAAGCAAGGAAAAGGACTTGAAAAAAGCCAAAGAGAAACAACGTGAAACTTTGGAACGTCAAAGAAAACTGGACACACGAGCAAAAAAAAGTAGTGGTAAAGCGGGGCTTCCTAAAATAGTTTCCAATGCTATGAAAAACAGTGCAGAGTTAAGTACTGCTAAAATAGCGGGTGTTCACACAGAAAAAATAGGAATTGTCAGAACTGAATTACAAAAGTTGCGTTCTTCCCTTTCTGAAATTAACCAAATGAAGTTTGGATTTGACAATTCAAAACTTCATAGAGGCAAAAATCTTTTTATTGCAAATAGTATTAATTTCGGGTACACAACCGAAAACTATTTATGGAGAGAAAATTTGAATTTTCAAATTGTTAGTGGGGAACGAATATCTGTAAAAGGAGCAAACGGTTCTGGTAAAACGACTTTAATAAAAATGATTTTGGGATATCTTGTACCGCAAATCGGCACAGTCTTTATTGCAGAAAACAAATCGGTTTATATTGACCAAGATTATTCGTTAATAGATAACAACCGAAAAGTTTATGAGCAGTCACAGCAATTTAATACTTTTGCATTGCAGGAACACGAAATAAAAATAAGACTAAATAGGTTTTTGTTCCCAAAAGAAGATTGGGACAAGCCTTGCAATGCTTTAAGTGGTGGGGAAAGAATGCGTTTGATGTTATGTTGTTTAAGCATTTACAATCAATCGCCAGACATCATAATCTTGGACGAACCGACCAATAATTTGGATATTTATAACATAGAAATACTAACAAATGCCATCAATGATTATCAGGGTACATTGATTGTCATTTCGCACGATGAAACTTTTTTAGAGCAAATAAACATAGAAAGAACAATTAATTTATAAAAATACAGCAGCTAACACGCGGTATAGCCAATAAGGGTTTCAGTGGTATGCGAAGGTTTGTTGCCCGCTTCAATTTTCGTGTAACTTGATAGGACATCGCCCGCAATCCCTTACTGGCCATACCGCCAACCGTTACCTGCAAGGCTAAAAGAAAGCATCGTGCTACTAAATAAAAGTTGATATGACAGCTTTTACATATTCCGGAGCATACCCACCCAGTTTTAGGGCTTAGATCATAAGCTTTCAAACAGAAATTCAGGACCGATTTCCAAG
>Ga0265297_10002171_pt1 | contig 41383 bp, 36 predicted proteins | sample Munlanlwell13791_FD_192502 | JGI IMG/M metagenome (GOLD analysis project Ga0265297, IMG submission 192502) | Leachate microbial communities from a municipal landfill in Southern Ontario, Canada - Leachate well 137-91 | ecosystem: Engineered > Solid waste > Landfill > Unclassified | place... | reverse complement strand
GGCAGGCTTACTCACGAGGATAAGAAGGATTCCTCCAATAATGTCATCTTCTCCAGGGATTACTCCTATGATAACGCTGGCAATCGCACTTCAGAAACACGGGATGGTGTCTCGGTAACCCTCACCTACAACAACGCCAACCAGCTAACCTCAAGGGTAACCTATTCCCAAACTATAACCTACACTTACGACAACAACGGCAACCTGGCCCAGGAGGTAAGCAATCTCACCGGCACCAAGACCTTCGCCTACGAATATGAGAACAGGCCTTGGCGTGTGACAACCGCAATGCCAGCTGCAACCATCTACTACGGCTACTCAGGCGACGGCAGGCGCACCTCTACCAATGTCAACGGAACCGTGGTAAAATACATCTACGATGGCCTTACCCCGCTCATTGAAAGGGACCCCTCGGATAACATCCTGGCTACCTACACCAAGATTCCCTCGGCTCCCGGCGGCATAGGCGGGCTTATATCAAGCAATGACGGCACCAACACCTATTATTACCACGACTCTAACCTCGGCAATGTCAACCAGATGACCAACAGTGCCGGCGCCGTCGTCCGGACCTACGACTATGACGCCTTCGGCTACATCACGGCCATCTCAGGCACAGTTACAACCAAATACAGGTACAAGACCAAGGAATACTCCCCTGAGACAGGGCTTGTATTCTTCGGGGCACGCTACTATAACCCGCTGATAGGACGTTTTACTACTAAAGACCCTTCAGGGATGGTGGATGGACCGAATGTTTACCTCTACTGCAACAATGATCCTGTTAATAAATATGATCCGTGGGGGTTAGATGCGGTTGTATTTATTGCTCATAGTGAAGCATACAAATATGGTCATATCGCAATAGCAATTGGAAACAGTTCTACTGGGTGGGATTATTATAGTCAAGACGGTCCTGCTGCAGGAGGGGGGAAGTGGGAATTTTACGAATCATACGATCAAATGATTAATGCAAAATCAGCAAGATATGACGAGTCATATTGTATTCCTTCAACAACTGAGCAAGACGAAAGAATGAAAGAATACGCAAGGAACAATTTAGGCAATCCTTATAATGCGCAGCCTTTTAGCCCCAATCGGTATCATTGTGGAGATTTGGTTTCCGGTACATTAAAAGCAGGGGGTATATCTGCAGGAAAAGAGGGAATGGGAAATATACCAAACAATTTATTTAAAGAAATAAAGAAGGCAAATCCCAAAAAACGTAAATAATCCCATGGAGGCGAGTGATGAATAGTTATATTGTTTATTTAAATATTTTGGTTCCTGTTATTATAAAGGCCATTATCCCCGATGGCAGATATGGGTTAGTTACAATAGTCACCGATTTAATTATCTTACCAATGCTTCTCTTGGCATTAAACATCTATTTATTAGTAAAAACTATCGAAATATCATATATTAAATGTTTTTCATTTATGCTTTTAGGTCTGTTGTTAGGAAATCTTGCGGGTTATATAATATGGGGTATTTCAAGCAAGAAACTGTTTAACCCAGATGGGGAAACTATATGGATAATGAAATCGTTAATTATTTATCATGTGAGTTTAGTGTTAATATTTTATTTATTATGTCAATTTGGTAAATTTATCAAACATTTCAAAAAATAGTATAAAGGGCATGCTATGGTGCCTTGTCTGCTAAATAGATAATGAAGATATTCTTAATTATCGTTTATTTAATAGAGACATATTTAATATTTCATTCTTGGAAGATATATACATCTTGATCTTCCCCCGAAAAAGTGGACACAACTAAGAGTTGGTGGTAGTATAAAAGTGTAATGCCCCCCATTAGTCAAGGGGTTTTCAAGTTAGAACCGGCTCCTGTTTTTGCTGTTCGTTGACATGCGACTCATAACGCTGCCTCGGCGTCATATTGTTTAATGCCTGATGCGGGTAATCGGTGTTATATGCCTCTATCCATTTGTGTATATCTTCAGACCTTATTGGACACTTTTGCCTATACATTGATAATTTTAGTAACACCTATAACTTCACCTACAACGACGCCGGGCATCTCACCCACGACGACAAGAAGGACTCCCAGAACAACGTCATCTTCGGCAGGGACTACTCCTACGACTACGCGGGTAACCGCACCTCCGAGACCAGGGACGCCGCCTCCATCACTTACACCTACAACGATGCCAACCAGCTCGTCTCTAGGGTTATCTCCGGAGGAGAGACCATCTCCTGCACCTACGACGACAACGGCAACCTGACCCAGCAGGTCAGCACCCTTAACGGCACCACCAACTACGGCTATGACCTCGAGAACCGTCTCGTATCAGCCGTTACACCCTCTTCAAGCGCCTACTACGGCTACTCCGGAGACGGCAGAAGAACCTATTCCTATATAGACAATAATGAGGTAGAATACATCTACGACGGCCTCACCCCGCTCATTGAAAGGAACTCCCCCGGCAGCTACCTGGCGGCCTATACGAGGCTTCCAGGCGCCCCCGGAGGCATAGGAGGGCTTATATCAAGCCATGACGGCACCAACACCCTCTATTACCATGACAGTAACCTCGGTAACGTCAACCAGGTAACCAACTCCGCAGGTGTTGTCATCCAGACCTACGACTACGACGCATTCGGCTACATCACCGCCCAAACAGGCGCTTTGACCGCCAAATACGCCTACAAGACCAAGGAATACTCACCTGAGACCGGGCTTGTGTTCTTCGGAGCCCGTTATTACAACCCGCTGATTGGAAGGTTTATTACGCCGGACCCGTCGGGGATGGTTGATGGACCGAATGTGTATTTGTATTGTCTTAACGATACAATTAATGAGATAGATTTGTGGGGATTAGAAACCAGGACTCCTTCGCAAGGTAATCCGAATTCCTCGCAAAGCTTCTCTGACGGGAAAGGCGGGAAAACGGTCAGAGAGTTCGGTTCAGATGGAAAGGCGATTAGAGATACGGATTATGGTCATAATCATGGAGCGGGAGATCCGCACGCTCATGATTGGGACTGGAGCGGCAAAGACCCTAAAAGATTAGACGGAAGAGCTGTCCCTAAAGGATGGAAGTTCCCCGGAATGCCTTTCCCTGACCCATTTCCCATAATAATATTTCCTATGGAATTATTATGGGAAATATTAGGACTTGGGTGCCAAGGAGTAGCTTAAATATGACCAATCATATATTATAATTTATTAACGGAGGTGTTTAATGGACAATAGTATGAAAGAAATTTGCGATAGGTTTAATAAGCACAATTTTCATGATTCTAAGTTGATGTTATTTCAATCGATAAGACAAAAGGAGGAAGAAATTATTACGGAGAATGTTAATTTCGAAATCGAAATTCTAAAAAAGAACTCAAGCGGAATTTCTGAGTATAAAAAAGCGAAATTAATATTCAAAGATTGCAGAATTATTAAAATGGATTTAGACTTGATTGGAAAACGATATTGCTCCGATTGTGTTATGAATGCAGTTTGTAGTATTGATTCTCAGCTGAACTCTAACATCGAAAATAACTATTTTAGACGAGGCCCAGTGAGTTTAGGTAACGATAATCTTAAAAATGTTTTGGACGGATATTTATATTTCAATATAAAGTTGATCCCGCCCGGAGGGGAAATAGATGTTTTTGCGAAAAATTTCGAGTTAATAATGCTATGAGATATATCTATGGTTGTCTACCCCGCTCATTGAAAGGAACTCCCCCGGCAGCTACCTGGCGGCCTATACGAGGCTCCCTGGCGCCCCGGGTGGCATAGGAGGGCTAATATCGGCCCATGACGGCACCAACAGCCTCTATTACCACGATTCCAACCTCGGTAACGTCAACCAGATAACGAATAGAAGCGGAAATTCTAATTATGAATAAGTATATTTTAAGAATTTTGATGTTTATGCTACTTGCGGCAATGTTTAATTACGCATATGGCGACGAACTGCATTTTAATGACGGCAGGATGTTAACAGGCAAGATAATCAGCCAGGATGGCGAATGCGTTAAATTCTCCCTCGGAAGGACAGGGACGATAACGACGGAATTCAAGAAATCTGATGTTAAGGACATAATAATTAAGCCGTTGCCTCCCGAGGAGCCGAAAAAGGAAATACCGGTTGTTGTTGAGCGGGAAGAGCCGATTCGACCCGCCGAAACCGCGCAACAGACAAAAAAAGAAGTATTGTCTCCCGAACCACCCAAGAAAATAGTAAAAAAGGCTCCCGAGCCGAAGATAATCAATGACTCAGCATATATCCTTTACATTCCCGGCGGACTAAGCAGCCAAAAGCGATACCCGTTGGTAATAGCTCTTTCACCGAGCGCCGATGCCCAGTCCATGATAGATGTCTGGAAACAGGCCGCGGATAAGCATAAATGGATAATTATGGCCTCAAAGAAGTTTCAAAATGGAGTGTCCGCAGCTCCGATACTCAACGAATTAGCCTCCGCGGTGTCTAAATTATACGGTAAGTACCCTGTCTCAAAAACTGAGGTGATAGCTTCCGGGTTTTCAGGCGGAGCCATGGGCTCGCACATGCTTGCTTTTATGCATCCCGGATTGATCAAAGCAGTCGTCATAAACACGGGCATGATTAATGAAAACTACGCTTCACGGAAGAGCGAATATCCCCGAAATAAATTAGCGGTATTCATAGCCAGCTCCGCCGATTTTCGATACGGCGAGATGAAACGTGACAGGAAGTATTTGGAAGATTTGGGATGGAAAACGAAATGGACGGAATTCGGCGGAGGGCATATGGTAGCCCCCGCCTCGAAATACGAGGAAGCGGCCACCTGGCTGGATGAAAACCTTTAAAGGCGCAAACTTATGATGTATAATAGGCATGTTCTGTAAAACCGTGACCAAGGAGAGATATGCCGGCGAAGGACAACATGCTTATAGGCGAGATGCTCGCAGAGGAAGGCCTGATAACACACGAGCAGCTCGAACAATGTCTTAAAGAGAAGAACAAATCAGGGAAGTTCATTTGCCAGATAGTGGCGGATTTAGGTTTTGCCCCGGAAGATAAAGTATTTACGGTGCTCTCCAAGCAGCTTCACATCCCCTGCGTAAAGATCAAAGAAAGAACAATAGATAAGTCCATCCTTGAGAAAGTCCCCGCCAAGTTTGCCATCCATTACAAACTGATGCCGATAGAGCTTAAAGACGATATCCTCACTATTGCCGTTACCGATCCGCTCGATGTCCATACGCTCGATGACGTAAAGCTCTTGCTCGGCTGCGAGGTGCGCGCTTGCCTGGCGGGGGAGAAGGATATAATCGAGGCAATAAAGAAATATTACGGGATAGGCGCCGATACCATCGAGAACATTATAGCCGAAACCGAACCGTCGGGAAGGCCGGATTCCGCGGGGACCGGCGCAAGTGATTCCGAAGAGCTTGTCGAAGACGCCTCGATAATAAAGTTCGTCAACCAGATTATTCAACAGGCTTTCCACGACAGGGCAACAGACATACATATCGAGCCGTACGAAGACGAATTGAAGGTCCGCTACAGGATAGACGGTGTGCTTTACGACGCCGCGATACCGCCCACGATAAAGCATTTCCAGTCCGCGATAATATCCAGGATAAAGATAATGTCGAATTTGAATATCGCGGAACACCGCCTTCCCCAGGACGGCAGGATGAAGATAAAGGTAGGGAAAGAGGACCTGGATTTAAGGGTCTCAATACTTCCCACGCCTTACGGCGAGAGCGTGGGAATAAGGCTTCTTTCCGCCAAGATGCTATACAGCCTTGAAGAGCTCGGGCTTTCTCAGTTCGATCTGACCATACTTAATGAAATGATAAAGAAGCCCCACGGCATCATATTGGTTACCGGCCCTACGGGTTCGGGAAAAACAACGACACTCTACGCATGCCTATCAAAAATAAACAACAGGGAGCTTAAGATATTAACGATAGAGGATCCCATCGAGTATCATCTTAAGGGGATCACCCAGATCCAGATACATCCGAAGATAGGGCTTACCTTCGCCAACGGCCTGCGTTCCATGCTAAGGCACGACCCCGATGTGATGATGGTCGGCGAGGTCAGGGATATCGAGACCGCCGAGATAGCAATAAGGGTCGCCCTTACGGGGCATCTTGTGTTCTCTACCTTGCACACGAACGACGCTGCCGGGGCGATGACAAGGCTTCTGGATATGGGAATCGAGCCGTATCTGGTCGCTTCGTCCGTAGAATGTGTCATAGCCCAAAGGCTTGTAAGGTTGATATGCCCGAAATGCAAACGCCCGGTAAAGGAGAAAAAAGCCGTTCTCGAGGAACTGGGGATTAAAGACATCCCGAAAGACGCCGAAGCGTTCGAGGGGAAAGGCTGCGAGTCATGCAAATTTACCGGCTACCGGGGCAGGACGGCCATATACGAGTTCCTCGTGCTTAACGAGGATATTCGCCAGATGGTCTTGAACAGGAATTCAGCCGACCAGATAAAGAAAAAAGCGGTAGCCCTTGGGATGAGGACGTTGCGCGGAGACGGGATAGAAAAGGTCTTTAAAGGACTTACTACGGTAAGCGAAGTGGTCAGGGTCACGCCTAAAGAGGATCTGGGCATCTAGGTCAGTCCGATTGGAGCACCCTCGTGGCAAGATATTTTTACAAGGCCAAAAAAGGCATAAACGATATCACGGAAGGCCACATAGAAGCCGACAACGAATATATCGCCCTCTCGAAACTTTCCCAGATGGGGATGTATCCTCTTAAGATAGAGAAGGAGGATGCCCGCTCCGGCGCCGTGAGGCGTTTTTCCATCTCCGGGAGAATAGGCACGAAAGACATGGCCGTTTTCACCCACCAGTTCTCGGATTTGCTGGGCTCAGGCCTTACGCTTATAAACGCGCTCGGGATCCTTGGCGACCAGACGGATAACAGGACCCTTAAAGCGGTCCTTGGCGATGTGATAGGCAAGGTAAAAGACGGTGTTTCGCTTTCGGAAGCGTTTGCCGGGCATCCGAGAGTATTTTCCGATTTTTTCGTGAGCATGATAAGCTCGGGAGAGGTAGGGGGTGTCCTTGAGGATGTCCTTAAGCGGCTATCGGACCACTACGAAAAAGAAGACGATATAAAGTCCAAGATCCAGTCTGCGATGGCGTATCCCTGCCTGGTTTTGACAGTAGGCGTCGGCACTGTGTTTGTCCTTCTTTCGTTCGTAATACCCAGATTGACGGTCATATTCGATGAGTTCGGGCAGGCCCTTCCGCTTCCGACGAGGATTATGATAAGCGTAAGTGGCTTTTTCGCCCAATTTTGGTGGGTCATTTTATGCGTTTTGTCTATGGCGGCATTTTTATTTGTAAGGGCTATCGCGACAAGGCAAGGGAAGTTCCGGTTCGACAGGCTGTTGCTTAGCATTCCCCTTCTGGGGAATTTTATGAAGAAGACGGAGCTAAGCCGGCTGACAAAATCCCTCGCTGTCCTCTTGGATAACGGCGTGCCTATACTGCGCTCCATAGAGGTCATCTCCGCCACGTCGACGAACGAAGTTTTAAGGCGGGAATTCGACAGGATCGGCAAAAATATAAAAGACGGGTCCTCTTTTTCCGCGGCGATAAAAGACAACGTGTATTTTCCCGCGTTCATTAAGAACATGATATCAGTGGGCGAAGAGGGCGGCAATCTCGAGGGTTCGCTCAGGCGCATAGGCGATTCATACGAACATGACGCTGACAGGACCGTAAAGATAATGACCTCGCTGATAGAGCCGTTGATGATACTCGGGATGGGCGCCGTAGTGGCATTTATCGTAGTGGCCATGCTGCTTCCCATATTCCAGCTTAACCTGTTGGTCAAATAGAGGAGAAGAAGATGAGAAGAAGCGGTTTTACGTTTGTCGAGATCCTGCTGGTGGTCGTTATTATAGGCATCCTTGCCTCGATGGTGCTTCCGAGATTCGTAGGCCGCTCCGAGCAGGCAAGACAGCAGGTGGCACTTTCCGACATTAACTCCAGCATAGCAACAGCCCTCGATATGTACGAATTGGATAACGGAGTTTATCCCGACAAACTTGGCGACCTGCTGGAAAAACCCGGGGAGTTGAAGAGCTGGAGTGGGCCGTACCTGAAAAAGAAGCCCGTAGACCCTTGGGGACGGGAGTATATTTACAAACCCAGTGCTGACAAAAAAGATTATGAGCTTATCACCTACGGCCGGGATGGGGTCTCGGGCGGCGACGACGATGTCACCAGTAAACAGGGCGCGACAGAGCAGCAAGACTGATATGATTGTTTTTCGCCGGGCTAGACATGGCTTTACGTTGCTGGAGTTGCTGTTTGTCATGGTTTTAGCCGCCATATTGGTTTCGGCGGCGGTGCCGAGGCTGAAGGATTCGCTCGGTTCGCTGGCTCTGCGGAATTTCCTGTCGGATATTAGCGCGTTTTCGCGATACGCCCAGATGAAGGCGATAAATTCCGGTTCCTGGAACAGGATCAGATTTGACCGGTCTAAAAGGACGATGTTTCTTGAAAACCGTTTTGTTGCCAGAGACTCCTTCGGGGTGCAGTCCGAGCAATGGAAGGTCGAGCGGACAAGACGGATACCCGAAAAAGTATCCATCGATTTTATGGAAAGCGCGGATAACGTAGTTTTTTACCCGGACGGAACATCCAGCGAAATGTCTATAAGGATCAAGGGCAGCGATTTATCCGAATTCTCGGTGGTTGCCGAAGCTTCAAGCGGGAGCATAAATGTCAAACAGGAGCCGTAATAAAGGATATCTCATGCTTGAAGTTGTGGCAAGCATAGCGGTCATAGCTGTCGGGCTGGTCATGATACTCAGGTCTTTTTCGTACTCCTTGCGGGCTTCGAAAACGGCGCAGGAGTATTTTGAAGCCGTAAACATAGTTGAGCAGGAATTATGCGCAATTGAAGAAGAAGAGAAGATCGAAGGCGGGGTCGTAACCTCCGAATCCTCAGGACAAGCGGAAGATAAGCCTTTTTTGATGCGGTCAAAGATAAGCCGTATAAGCGATGATAACGGCCTGAATGAGGCATCGGTCGCAGTTAGCTGGCAAAACAAACATCGCGACGAAAGTATCGTTGTCGGCACCTACGTAAAAAACAGGTGAGGCCCATTAACATGACGCGAGCGCGTCCCGCTTTCACATTTATCGAGCTCATGATCGCCTCGACGATATTCGTTATGCTTGCCGCGGCGGTTTACATGTCGTTCGGAGTCGGAGTTCGTTCCTGGCGTAAAATAGAAGAAAGCTATCGCATCAGGCAGGAAGCGCGCTACGTGTCTACCTTCGTGGCGCGTGAACTTAGATGCGCCGCAAATAGCTCTCTCATAGCTTTCGAAGGCGATGACAGTTCTATATCTTTTTGCAAGACGTATAACGGGCTTTCAAGGGTAAGATATGAGTATGACAAGGAGCTCGGAAGCATTCAGCGTATCTTGCAAAGCTATCGCCAGTATGTTGCGGGGGAACAGAGCAGTGTTTCGACCGTCGCCACGGGGATATCCGACCTTAAGTTTTCATATTCATTCAAGAAGGACGGGAAGCTGGAGTGGCTGGATGCGTGGCAATCGGCAAGCGGGTCGCTTCCTTTCGGCGTAAAAATAGTGTCGCGCTTTAAGCCCGAAGGTTCCGGCAAAAGCCTCGAATATTCAAATACGGTCATAATTCCTGCGGGGGTTATCGAGGAGGACGGCCAGTGAACTCACGCGTCAGAAAAGGCGCCGTACTCATAATAACCTTGTGGATACTGGCCATTTTGGCTATACTTTCAATTGGGATCGGCGGAAGAATGGCCCTCGAGCTTAAATTGACCGCGTTGCACCGCGACGGCGTCCAGGCGCTGTACTCCGCGAAGGCTGGGGTAAAACGGTCGATCGATATATTGTTAAAGCAGGATCACGCTATTGATTCTCTCAACGAAGCGTGGTCTAATAACGATGAGGACGTTAACCCGGCGTTCCGGAATATAAAGATCGGCGAGGCGGGCAGTTTTACGGTCAGCTACATATACGCCGGAGAGCGCGTCTTCTACGGTTTTCAGGATGAGAAGAGCCGGCTTAATATTAACGGCGTTCCTCCGGAAGCTATCGGCAGGCTTATTTGGTATCTGGACCGCGGGAGCGACAACGCCGATGAGATAGCTCAAAATATCGCGGACTGGTGCGATCAGAACGTTACCGGGCAGGATGGAACGCCTGAATACGATTACGTTAATGAAGGCTATACCAGGAAAGACGCCAAATTCGATGTGTTTGATGAGCTCATGCTGGTAAAAGGGGTGGACCAGGCTCTTTTATCCAGGATAAAAGATTATGTGACGGTGTATCCGGTTTCAAATTCCGCCAAGGTGAACGTCAATACGGCCGGTCCGGCCGTCCTTTACGCTTTAGGCTTTGCGGAATCTGAAGCGGCGGATATCGTGTCATACCGAGCCGGCGAGGACGGGATCGAAGGTACCGGCGACGACGTGGTCCTGAACGATGTGTCATTCGCCGATTTTCTGAGCGTATTACCCGAGGATCGCAGGTCTCTGGTAGGATACGGTTCCGATTGTTACAGGATAATATCGACAGGATATTCAGCCAATAATAATGTCAGCAGGACCGTTACTGCCGTTGTCTGCGGTGAGAATATTTTATTCTGGGGCGAGGAATAATATGGCAGCATTCAAGGATGGAGCAAAGATCGCGTTTGAAATGCGTGAAAAAGCGATCAAGATCCTGCGCGTTTCCTTAAAAAATGGGAAACCCGAAAAACAGGAGATGGCGGTCCTCGGGCTGTCGTCAGAGGATCCGCAGAAAGCCGGCGCGGAGATCAGGTCATTCATAAAAAAGAACGACATAAAAACAAAAGACGCCGTTCTCGTGATCCCGAGGCAATCCGTGACCACAAAGGTTGTCGGCCTGCCCTCGGAAGATCCGCGAGAATTGGATGATATGGCGGCTTTTCAGGCGGTCAGGCAGATACCGTACCCTAAAGAGGAGATAATTTCCGGCATAATACCTATCGAAACGACGCCGGAAGGTTTTACGAAGGCCATGCTTGTCATCTGCCATAAGGATATGGTCGAGCGCCCGGCGGCGATTTTAAAGGAATCCGGCCTGATTTTATCCGAGGTTACTCTAAGCACGTACGGCCTGTTTAACTGGTTTGCCAATAACAAGGATCTGTCGGCGTCCGACAAGGCCGCCCCTGTAGTGGTTGTGGATTGCGACGCGGCTAACACGGATATCGCCGTTATCAGCAATGGGAAGTTGATATATACCCGCGGCCTGACATTCGGCGTAAATGATGCCGGGCTATATTATGATAAACTCCTGGATGAGCTGCAAAAAACCCTGTCAGCCTTCGAGAAGGAGTACCCCGGTTTAAAGCCGAAAGCCGCGGTATTTACGGGAATTACCTCGGGAATGCGTGATTTTGGAAAGATGTTTACCGTAGCTACGGGTATGACGGCGGAGTTCGCCGAAGTACAGCACGAGGACGCGTCGTTTGCCTCGCTTGCCGGCGCCGTTCTGGGCCGGGGCAACGTCGATTTAATGCCGCCGGGCATGAAACGGGACCGTAGTTCGCATGCCAGGAAGAAGGAAAAGCTGTTCTCGGGCGTGTTAATGCTGGCTGTTGCGGCTCTCTTGTTCCTATTATTGTTGAATAGGATACGGTTTGAAGAGAAGTCGCTTTCTGAAATAGAAGAAGAGCTTAAGACGATAACTCCGTCCGTGCAGGCGCTGGAAAGCATGAAGACGGCGACGGATATAGTCGAGTCCCAGGCTGACAAGAGTTCCGAAGCATTGGAGTCGCTGAACGAATTCTACAGGATAACGCCGTCTTCCATTAAGCTAAGCCTATACAAGTACGATGGAAGCAAAGTCGAGGTGAAAGGGAGCGCCGAAACGTTATCCGAAGTGTTCAGGTTTGTAAAGATCGTGGAAAATTCGAAGTATTTCCGGAATGCCGAAGTGAAATACGCGGCCAAAAAAAGAACGGGTGAAAGGGAGTTCGTGGACTTTGAGATCTTCTGCTCCATAAGCAAGGACAGGGAAACAGTGAAATGAACATGTTCAATCTTTCAAAACGCGAACGGATGCTTTTTATCCTTACTGTGTCCGCCGTGGTCATATGGTTGGGACAGAGATTTATAGTCAATCCTATATTGAACATCCGAGCCGGTCTTGATTCCAAAATCGAGTCTTCAGCCGTAAAGCTTGAAAAAGGCAAAAGATTGATCGGCAGGGAAACGATTATCAAGGATAATTACAATAAAATAGCGTCCGCGGCCAAATTTTCTGGTTCGGAAGAAGAGGAGACGGCAAAATTCCTTACGGAGGTTGAGTCGACCGCCGGATCTTCTGGCATACGCGTGAATGAGATAAAACCGTTGCCTGCGCAGAAAAAAAATCTTTATATGAAGTTTCAGTGCGAGCTTGAGGTGGAAGGGGAGATGCTCCAGGTAGCGGGATTTATGAAAAACATAAGAAGTTCAAATAGCGTTTTTGCCATTGAAAAACTTACCCTTAGCGCCAAACAATCCGGCTCAAATCTGCTCAGATGCCGCATTGTAGTATCTAAGATCGCAATTAAATAACGCAAAAAAATCTTGACAGGTTCGTTATGCTTATATATACTACTCCCTGAGTAGGGAGTTAAATATAATATATGCATAACGTGTATCTGGTTAAGGATTTAGCTCGAAAGACGGGTCTTTCAATAGATACCGTCAAATTTTACCTGAAAGAAGGACTCATTTTTGAGGTCGGCAGGAGCCCTGAGACTAATTTCAGGTATTTTGACGATAGGACAATTGAGAGACTGAATAAGATAATTGAATTGAGAAGAGGAAAACACACGCTTAGGCAAATAATGCAGCTTCTCGATGAGAAAGAGGCGTTAAATTGAGTTACTACAAGGTCCTTGGCCTCGAAAAGGAGCCTTTTTCAACCAGTCCCGATCCCGCGTTTTTCTACCATTCCCAGTCACACGATTCAGCGCTGAAACGTCTCGAGATCGCTATTAGGCTAAGACGGGGTTTGAGCGTCATCCTGGGCGATGTCGGAACGGGTAAAACGACTTTGCTGCGTACCTTGCTGCAATCGTTCAGGAACGACGATGATTTTGTCTTCCATATGATCCTTGACCCGAATTACAGGTCGGAGTATCAATTCCTGTACTGCCTCGCGAAAATGTTCGGCATAAATACCGATGCGAGATCCACCCTTGATTATAAAGAAGCGATAGAAAAATACCTGTACCAAAAAGGGGTAAACGAGAACAAAACGATCGTTTTATTGATCGACGAGGGGCAGAAGCTTAACGCCAACCAGCTTGAGCTCCTGCGTATATTGCTTAATTATGAAACGAATGAATTTAAACTGCTACAGCTTGTAATTCTCTCGCAAATCGAGCTGCTTCCCCATATCAGAAGAGTGAGGAACTTCATGGACAGGATAGCCCTGAAATACCTCATAAACCCGCTTGACGAGGCTGAAACGAAGCAAATGATAGAGTTCAGGCTCCGGCAGGCAGGGCATCAAGGCAAAGAGCAGTTGTTTACCGATGAGGCCATAAAGCTGATATTTGAAAATACGCAGGGATATCCCAGGAAGATAGCGATGCTATGCCATGATTGCGTTGAAAAACTCATTATGGACGAAGGAAAAACAATAGACGACGGAGTAGTGAAATCCATTATTGAGCGTGAGGTGAAATAATGTCCAAAGAGTATACATCTCCTGAAGACAGGCTGCTCAAGCTCATTAAAGGGGATAAAAAGGCGAATAATGTTGCGGCTCCCGGGGAACCGGCGCAAAAAAAGATGACCATAAAAATAGGCGCAAAGAAATTAAACATAATTTTGATCGTTATCTTGGTGCTATTGTTGGCGGTATTGCTTATAGATTCCTTGCGTTTTCGGATGAGCACCCGGTCACACATTCGCGTAGAAGCGCCTAAAGCCGCCGAGAACGCGAATTCAAATCGACCGGCAACAATTTCTCAGGCAATTGACACAACCGACCTTGAGTCGAAAGACCTGTTCAGGGCTCCGTCCGATCCATCGCAAGGCGTCGCATCGGGGTCTTCATTCGATAAGCTTAAAGACCTTACCCTCAACGGAATAATCGCGGGCGATAATCCTCAGGCGATTATTGAGGACACTAAAAATAAGAAGTCGTATTTTCTGAATAAAGGGCAGTCCATCAACCGGATGACGGTTAAGGATATATTGCAGGACAGGGTAATTCTTGAGGTGGACGGAGAGACGCTCGAGCTGACCTTATAAGAAGGAGAATAAAATGGGGAAGAGAAATCGTTTTAAGCAATACATTGCCGCTATCGTAATATTGCCGCTGATCTTTTTGTCCGTCGTTCCGGTACAGGCGCAATCCCCCGTTGCCCCGCAGAAGATAACGCTCGACATCAAAGGCATGGATATTATAGACGTGTTAAAGATCGTTTCTCAGAGGACCGGAATGAACATTGTCGCGTCCAAAAGCGTCACGGGAAGGGTCACGATTTTCCTGAAGGAGGTCGACGTCTGGGATGCATTCGAAATCATACTGCTTTCCAACGACCTGGCATATGACGTGAATAACAACATTGTAAACGTGATGACCGGACGCGAGTACGAAGCCGCATACGGAGAGCGCTATAAAGACAGGAAAGAGATCGCGGAAGTTAAGTTAAACTATGCTAAGGCCATAGAAGTCGCTAAAGCCCTGGCACAGATAAAGACGGCTGTCGGAAAAGTGGTTGTTGACGAGGGCTCCAATACCATCATTCTTATGGATTGCAGCGAGAGGCTGGCGCAGATGAAGGGCATGATAGCGACCCTCGATTCTCCAACAATTACAAAGGTGTTCCCTTTGGATTACGCAAAAAGCGAGAAATTAAACGCCAAAATACAGGATATGTCAACGAAAGGACTCGGCTCGGTCAGGTTTGACGAGAGGACGAATACCGTAGTCGTATGTGATCTTCCTGAAAAAGTTTCCGAGATAGAAAAGGTGATAAACGCCTTCGATGAGAAAACTCGTCAGGTGCTGATAGACGCCAAGATAGTCCAGGTGGAACTGGACGATAAGTTCACCATGGGCATCGATTGGAAATTAACCCTTAAGCATTTGACGGCCGAGCAGACGCTGACTGCCGGGTTGACGACGGGCGGGAAGATCACGGTAAGCGCCATACTCGGGGATAGGTCCAGGACGTTCGATTCCGTAATAGATGCCCTTAAGGAAATAGGCAAGACCGAGCTGATATCAAGCCCGAGGATAACCGCCTTAGACGGTCAGGAAGCCAAGATAATGGTAGGCACGAAAGAAGCCTATATTACAGCGACCACCGTTACACCTGCTTCAGGCGCGGTTACCACGGCCGAACAGGTAAATTTTGTAGATGTCGGGATCCAGTTGTATGTAACGCCAAGTGTAAATAAAGATGGTTTTGTCACAATGAAAATAAGGCCGGTGGTCAGTTCGGTGGCAAGCAGGATAAAGACGACCGCCTCTCCGGACGGGGTACCGATAGTCAAAACTTCGGAAGCGGAAACAAGCGTTTCGGTTAAGGATGGCGTAACGCTGGTAATGGGCGGCCTCATCGAAGATAAGATCGTTAAAACTGAGAATAGGATACCTTTCCTGGGCGATATACCTTTTTTGGGAGTGCCTTTCAGGCAAGTGCAAAACGAGAAGAAAAAAACCGAGCTTGTGATTTTTTTGACTCCGACGGTGATAAGCGGGGAATCGGCTGAGAAGATCCCCTACATGGAAAGAGAATCGTATTCGGAATATTATGACGATGTCAGAGACAACGTCCAGGTCAAAGATCTTTATTACCAGTCGGTAAGGTCTAAAATATTGAAAACCGCATTAAAATACCATTCCGATGATGCTGCTAAAGGCAGCGTGGTGGTCGCGTTTTGCGTAGGATCGGACGGCACATTAAGATCCGAGCCGGTCATAGTGAATAGAGCCGATCCGGATTTGGCCGAATTGGCGGTCAGGTGCGTCATCGAATCCCAGCCATTTGAACATTTCCCGGAAGACCTGCCAGGGCATATGCTGTCGGTTAAGGTGCCCATTTCATTCGAATAGAGCGACAATTTGCTATAAAATCGCAATATAATATAGTTGAAAGAAATTTTTCATATGGTATACTTTTTCCAGTCATGAAAAACCCACATATTATACGTTTAGCGGTAGTTTTATCCGTTATGTTATCGGGAGTTTTCTTCGCAGCTGCCGCTGAAGAGCCTATTGCGTTAGATTCCATCGACCCGCCCAATTTCTATATAACCTACGACGATCATATCAATATTTTAATGGCTGCATCTTCACTTTTTGATATCGATTCCATATATATCGATGATAACAAAGCCATTTTACGGGATGGTATTTTCACCGTTTCCGGCTTGCCTCTTATCTTGGGCAGGAACGCCTTTATAATCAGGCTTAATGATACCCTTGGCAATACCAGTAATTATCTGTATACGGTATACCGGCAGGAGCCTGCGAAGGAGCCCGAGGCTTCCATAGAAACTCCTGAAGAACCCGTCTCTTCCGAAGAAGTAATAACGCAGGCTGCCATTGATGAAACCGTCAAAGCCGAGCCCGTGACTACGGCGAAGGAAATCCCCGTAAATACGCAAAGTTCCCCTGTCGCCGGCGGTTTTTTGACGAAGACGTCTCCCATAACTACCTATAAGAACGTAATTTTGGCGGATTCAGCTTCCGATACCTTTGTAAGTTCCCCTGTTTTATTATCGTCTGTCTCAACGTCAGGTTCTCAATCCTACGTTTCGGAAGAATCCGTTTCGTCAAACGGCGCCCTGACCGTCGTATTTTCTTCTCCTTATGATAAGCAGGTTGTAACCGAAAATTCCCTTAAAATAAGCGGAAGTTTTGATCCGTCTGCCGGTATTTCCTCCATTACTGTCAACGGCCAAGCCTGCAGCCCTGACTTTACGAATAACACCTTCACAGGCCCCATGCTTATCTCGCCCGGAGAGGCCAGGAGGAAGGGAGTAAAATCGGACAGCAGCGAATATATCATCATGGATGTCGATTCAAATACCCATTCAGGCAAGAACATCTTAAAGGTGTTAATAACCAACGATCTCGGCCGCACGGATAAGCAGGATTTGATATTTTATTATTATCAGTTGTTTGTAAAGGCAAATACTTATGGGGAGAGTATTTTTACGTACGATGACGGCACAATAATCAGTTTACCTGTGAGGAATATACAGTCCTACAATAAAGGCTTGCTTTGCAATCCGCCATATTCCGGCTGGGTTTATCCCGAGAAAGCTTATCGCGACGAGAACCACAATTCATGGCCGTTTATTTTTGCGTATTCCGACGACATGAAAGCCTTCTATTTCACAGAAAATTATCCCGCATCGTTATTTACGAGTTGGGGCAACGCGGTGCCCGGAACAACCGGGCATAGCTCAGTAGATACCCATCTATTGCTTCACGCTCCCCCGGCAGGGGACACCCCTTTTATACTCGTGCTCAAGCATGTGGCGACGATCGAAAGCCTTCCGATTTATTCCGGTTGGGTTTATAGCGCGATAGCAAACTACAAGTTCAATGGCTGCGATATATTGCCTTTGGCAGCCCCCTCTTGCTTAGGCCGTTATGACTCATGTTATGTTGTTATCGACGAATTCACCCCTGATGAGGATTTCTATGTAAATGTCCAGACTCCAAATTACGGGGAGGGATTTCGTACCGCCTTTGCGCGGGTAGATAGATTTTTTAGCATAGGCAATATTACCACTCTCACCGCCGACATCCTCGTCGACTCCAATAACGACGGTCTTCTCGGCGGCGAGGACAACGCCTACGAGATGGTCTCTCCGGGATGTGTCTTCTGGGTCAATGATGACGATGATTATAATGAATCTTCCATCCATCAGGATGATAGCAACCCTGCTCTTGCGAGCGGTGAGGCTGATTGCCATGATAATAAAATCAACGGCATCCGCGACCTCGAAGACTTCATGCCTTTGAACATAACAATCCCCGATATAAAGGAATGGACCAATAACCAGAACGTCAAATTTTACCTCAAGGCAGAAGGCGAAGGCAAGATAAGGGTATTTATGAGAACAAAGGACATGCGAGAATACGGCGCAAAGACGTATCTTAACGATCTCAATAGTTCCAAATCCCAATACCAAGAAGAAATGAAATTCCTCCTTCCATCCGATGACAACAAAATAGAAGGCCAGCTCCTCGATCCTTCGTGGTTTGATTCCGACGGTAACTTCTACGCCATATTCGAAGGGGTAAGCGAAGGTTCTCTTAAACTCACCCTTGAGGTGGAGCTTGGAGAGGGCGGCAGTAAGAAGAGGTTTACTCTGGATGAGGCGGTTATTGCCTTAAAAGATATAAGAAAAATGTATAAGGTAGAGAATATAAGAGAAGGCCCGACAAATACCGACGGGCTAATAAGATATAGAAATAAAACTGAATTGGGCGAGATTTTTGCATCAGATCCCTCGAGAGTTATAATTTGGGTGCACGGTTACAATAACACCTTAGAAGGCTCGCTGGGTTCCGCTGATATCGTATACAAGCGGCTCTATCAGACAGGTTTCAGAGGTTCATTTGTATTTATAAGCTGGGATACTGCCGACTGGGTGCAGCCTTTTTCGGCATTCAATTTTAACGGCGACTGGGTTAGCTCTTTTCGTTCCGCCCATATAACTGCCGATATAATTAATGATGCAAGAGCAGCCTACCCGGATGCGAGAATAGATGTTGTAGCCCATTCGCTGGGCAATAATCTCGTTCTTTATTCCTTAAGGCTTCTCTCAGCGGAAGACAAAACACCGATAGATAATTTTATCATGGCTGAGCCTGCCGTTCAGGGAGAGGTGTTTTCGGGTCTATCGAGGATGCCTTATTATGATCTAATCGGTGTTCGCCATGACTTTTTTGACAACATGTACGCGAATTCCCTTAACGCTGTGTCCGGAAAGATATATAATACCTATTCGACAAACGACGGTGCTTTAAAGCTTGCTTTCAAAGTAAATAATCTAATTCTTGCGCTTCCGACTCCCATGGATGACAGATATAATTTGGTAAATGATACCACATTAACGATAGGGAATGAATACACAAATCCATTGGGGCTTGCTAAGGCCTCTTCGCCATATGGCAAGTTTGTATCCCGTTCGTTTTATCCGCCTGATTATAATAATAAGGCGGATAAAAATACGCGCCCCTACGGCATACGAGACCACTGCAGCATGACGGTTGAATATTATTATGATGTGCAGAGATTTTATAACTATATCTTAACACAGAAAGATGATGATAATAGGGAGGCAGAAGAATAGAATGAGAAATATATGTAAAGCCGTAGTGTCGTTAATCTTTGTTCTGTCATTTGTTATTTGTCCTGTTTCTCAGGTCTTTTCCGAAGATTTTTCCTATCCTGCGGAAGTTTCTGGAAAGATACTGAATAAAGATGGGAAGCTTTTTACCGGGGAAGTAACCGTTGTAATTACTGCCAACATCTTAACGGATGTTACCGATTATGCAGGGGATAACTATAAACATAGTGAGCATAAGCAGGTTGTTACGGGAGGAACATTTAGCTGGAATGGCAGGGCTGAAAATATTAATATATGGGCAGAAAAGGAAGGTTATCATAGCAGTATAGTGAATGTATTGCTTCCTCCTGGTTATGCTGGCAGGGAAATCAAACAAAACGACATTCTAGTATATATGATCCCAAAAGGCACTCCGTCAACTCTTCAATACACTGAAGGTGGCTATATCCCCGGTAAGAAGGAAAAAGAATCCTCCGGCAAGCAGTGCGGCTGGTCTTTCTCAAAGAGATGGTATTATCCGGTTGACGGAGATGTCTCCGTGGATATAACCCGCGGAGTTAATGAAAACAACAAGCGTACCTACACCATGAAGGAGCCAGGCGGCTTTATATATTGCCCTGGATTACCCCGCTACGAGAGCTTTCCGGATGAGTTGTATAATTGCTTTGAGCGGATGACTGAGGCCCCCGAAGACGGCTATGTCCAATCAATTTGTCCCTCCGATCACTCAGATAAAGAGGCAGGCGATATTTATTACTACTTTAAGACCCCTGACGGCAAATACGGCAAGATCGCCTTTAGAGGCTATATTGACTACTACATCAACCCCGACGGCTCGCGCAACCTCGAAACGGGGGAGGTGGTTGATAAAGGCCCTCGTAACCCCATCGAGGCGGAATGGCTGGATAAAGAGCTGGGAGAAGATAATTAATTATCTTCCAGATTATCTTGAAGGAATCTCGCTGTCCCGCCCCCATTAGTTGTACCACTTCCTAAGCTTTAATAGAGCGACAATTTGCTATAAAATCGCAATATAATATAGTTGAAAGAAATTCTTCATATGGTATACTTCCTCTGCACATGAAAAAACCGCATATTACGTGCTTAGTCGCGACTTTAGTATTCTTATCCTGTTTTTCCGGATTGGTTTCAGCCGCTCCGTTGCCCAAATCCATAACGATCTCAGGAACGGTCTCGGACTACGTTACGCGCAATCCGGTTGGATCAGCCGATATTTCTACAAACGTTTTGGGTACTTCCTATAAGGCAACGACCGATAATACCGGCCGGTATTCATTGAATATCAGTTTTAACCGTAAACCCCCTCTAATAATTCTTGTAGCAAGCAAAAAGAACTATCTTCCTTCAGTGAAGTTGATATCCAATATCCAGCCCGGAAGAACGTATACGGCAAACTTTACTATGAGGGATATAACCCCGCCCTCAAAGCCCGTGGTAACAGATGACGGAGAGTATCTTATCGCCTCAAATGCCCTTCACGCAGACTGGTCTTCAGAAGATAAAGAGAGCGGCATAAAGCAATACCGCTATTCCGTGGGCACAAGAGCCGGTTCAATGGATATTATCAGGTGGACTTCAACGGGCGTAAATACCGAGATAACCTTATCTAGCCTCAACCTGAATCACGGCAGGACTTATTATTTTAACGTTCGGGCTATTAACGGCGTCAACCTGCCTTCTGCCGTAGGCTCATCGGACGGCATTACCGTAAACGCCCATGTTCCAGAGATAACCCGAATTATCCCCTATAGCGATACCGTTATGACAGTAGGGGATGAGGCAACGATAGAGGCAACCGCGCAGGACTTAGATAACGACCCCGTACAGTACCAGTTCTCGATAGACGGTCAGGTAAAACAGCCCTTCTCTTCCTTAAACACTTATAACTATACGGTTGAACCTTCAACCTCAAATACTCATATTCTGAAGGTTGAGGTCAGGGACGACAAGAACGGCTCCGTTTCGCAGGAAGTCACCTATAACATCCAGAATGTGGTAATCGATACGACGCCTCCTCCGGCACCCACTTTAACGACTAACTCGCAATCGAGCTCACTTGACTCAATAGAAGCGCAATGGCTCTCGGAAGACCCGGAGTCAGGCATAATCGAATACCAGTATGCCATAGGTACAACCTCTGGTGGCACGGATGTTGTCTACTGGAGCACTTACGGCAATAATACGCAGGCGTATCTATCGGGCCTTAACCTGGAAAAGGGAAGCCAGTATTACCTCTCCGTCGTCGCCAAGAACGGCGCGGGGTTAAAGAGTGCAATATCCACCTCGCCTGCCATTACCGCGCAAAAAGAGCCCTATATAAAGATATATTATCCTTACCAGAATGCCGTTATAACCGATAGGGAAACTAAAGTTAAGGGTGTTGCCGAAGGCCTGACGCAGATAACCATCAACGGCAAGGTTGTTTCTGTAAACGAAGACGGCTCATTCGAAGGGCCTACACTTGTGGCTCCCGGGTACGCCAAGCGGTTTAACATTGTCGATGACAACGATCATATAGTAATGAATTTTCCAAAGGAAACGACTATAACTGCGCAATGTGCGGGGCAGGAAGATACGGTATCTTTTTACTATGCCCAACTATTGTTAAAAGGGAATTATGAGGAACAAGACACAAATACAAATATTATTAACAATTCTACATGGACTTATTCATGCGTTTACGAAGAATGGAATTATGATTCTTTAGTAATTCCTCCTTTTGGAGGATGGGAAGATGCATCGAAAAATGAGAGAATTACAGTGACCTATAGCAATTTTCCGGAGCGTAATTTAATTGGTTATGGTGAAATAAGCCAGCTTCCTCCTTATCAATGTGTTTTTGACAAATTCCACGCGATTTATTATGACCAGAACGAAGACGGCGCCTATGTAGTTTATAGAGAGAGGAACATTATGCATAAATGCAACTGGTTTGTCCAAACTCCTCCTGCCGTTATGGGCGAGCTAAAGCCTTTAATTTTGGTATTTAATGACTGTAATTTCCTGGAGTTAACCGTGACTGATGATCCGCCGCCGTTTAATCTGGAATCCTACAAAGTCAATGGCATACCGTTAAGAAAACTATATGGTAACCTTAAACGCCTTACAACTTCAGATAGGAATGCCTGTTATGTGGTTATTACCGATTATGAGCCTGACAGTGAGCTAGGGCTCAATATCGAGGTGCCTTATTATCCTGATAGGCTGATGCAGCCCGGGGATCTGCAAGACAAAAAACAACAATATTTTGAATTTGCAAAAATTAATATTTTAAGTCTTGATGCTGTCCGTGAAATCCCTTATGGCAGCGGTAATTACGTTCCGGTTAAGACTATCCCTATCTTCCAGCCCGATGATGGCAAAGAAAAGGGGATTTCAGTTGAAAATACAGGTCCAAGATTAGTATTAAAGCTGGATGAGGACTTATTAAACTCACGGATTGATTATATAGAAGCCAAATTTAAACATAACGATCAAACCGTAACTTATAATTTAACTGAGACTTCTGCCGACTCGGGAGTATTTAATGATCCTTCCGGAAGCGTTACTTTAAAGCTTGCGCCATTGCCAGAGACCGCTTCAAACTATCAGGATGAATTGACTTGCATTGTCACATCCACTCAATACGGACTAAGCGAAGAAGTTATAAGTTTCAAGGAATCCGCTTCAGATTCGTTATATTTCAGCGAACCCAACGTATTTGTTTCTTTAAAATTCAGCCAAGAGCCGCTACCATATATAGTGGATACTCTGATTATGAGTTACGCGACCGAAGGCGCAACATTTGAAGAAAGCTTGACTGAGACAACGCCCGATTCTCTGGTGTTCGTGAGGAATGATAATTCCTTAAATGTTAAAATAATGGTTTACGAAGGTATTCTGCCCGATAAATTAGTTGCCCATATTCAAGGTAATGGCGCTCTCGAGATGAGAGATATGACCGTATCGGTTGACAAGGTCGATTCAAATAGTTATAGTAATAAAAAATGGGTTGTCTATGATAAGAAACCCGCTATTCCTTCGAATACAGGCGAAGGAATGTTCAGGATTGAGGTCAAAGGGCTTGGAATGTTGCCTCAAGATATATTGGCGGCTCTTCCCATTAATATTGGTACTGGTCTACAAACTGCGAGCCTTAACCTAACCGAGCAGCCGGATGGGAGTTGTATGACAGAAGGCGTTCTTCTTAATCGTGAAGAGGAGGCCATCCAATACGATGGTATCAATTGCCTAAAATCTTCCGACGAGGGAGTGTTTGAGTATAAAATTGGGAATTTTGATGATATAAAAAACAGCCAAAAGACTGTTGATTCCGCCTTTGCCGGACAGTTCTGGATAGATGATGTTAGACAGAGCGCTCAATATGCCAACAGAGTTTTAAGGGACGAACTAGGGTATTTTACTCTTCCATCAGAGGTTTCAGGCGTTCACGAGGCCCTTTCAAGGCAGCAGCTTTTTGATAGGCTCCCTAAATGTTCCATATGGTTTAGTTTTTCGCATGGAAATCCGCTTGGGGATGATGCGCATCCTGATGGCATAGAGGGCTGTTTTTATGGCTTCTGGGTCAGGGACGAAAGAAATGGTTCGAAATGCTTAGTGTTGCCTGATGACATAAGTAGCAACATCAAGGGTAATGGCTACGATCTTGTATTCCTCGATTCCTGTCACTCTGCGGGGTTGGAGCCTGGAAGCAACACGGATGCTTTTACCAACGCATTTAAGGCTAAAGCATATGTTGGTTGGTCTAAAAAGATAAGCGCCGGAACAGGTCAATGGGTGGCTCAGGATTTCTTTAGGCAATGTGCTAATAATAATCCAGTAATAGCCAGAAACAATGTAAACATAAAAGGCGATTATATAATGGGTGTTCCGGGATACAGGGGATCTATTCCCCCAGGTAGCGAACTTCAATGCTTGGGGAGCGAGCCAACAGTCAATATCAACTTAAATACAAAAGATTAATGAAACCCAATCTATTATTGTTACTATTAGCCATATTAGTCTGTTGCCATGGTAGATCGTTTGCCTCGGAACAGGAATTATCTAAAGAGGAACTGTTAACTACTTACTACGATATAATTAAGATCTTAATTACGCCTCAATCCTACGAAGGTTCTGACAATAGCAAGTTTAAAAAGGATATATTTGTAATATACAAGGAAGATAAAGATAGGTTTGGGAAAAGGGTAGCGGTAATCGGGAAAGACTCAAAAATAAAAATGGTTCTTGAGCCTTTTACCGGCCAGGTTTTAGAGTATGAAAACAGGTTTCTTCGAGAAAAAAACTCCAGAGGCAAGACATTATTCAAGCATGGAGAACAACCAAAGAGAGATAAGAAAGAAATTATCAAAGAAGCTGAAAAATATGCGAAGATTTTGAACAGGGGGAGTGTTCCCGAAGGATACAAAATCGATGACGCACGTTTCGTAATAACAACACACCTAAACTCTGAATTCGATTATGCGGGTTATTGGAGTAGTGGCGGTCGGAAGTTAATTAATGGTTATGGGGCAGAAGGATACTCTTTTACTATAATACTGGATGATAACCTAGGATTAGAGTTTTATTATTTCGTTTCTCCGATAGATTATGTTCTGCCGAATAAAATAAATATAACAAAAAATAAGGCGGTAGACTTAGCTCGTCAATTGGGCACAGAGTTAATAAACGATAAAGAATTCCATTTCTATGACTGTTACAGAGGGTTTAAATTAGGGAAAGTTACTGACGTATACGCGATGTTTATGATACCTAACTGCATTAACCACAGATATATCCCTCCCGAAAGTATTAAACCTCCTTCAAGGCTTCTTTGGGAGGTAACATTTGAAACAATGCCGGAAAACAAAACTTCTAAAGGTTCTGGTTGGTTGGCATCATTTTGCATAGATGCTGAATCCGGTGAATTGGCTGGCTTCAGGTAATTTCCATCCCTGCGCGTGGATCATCTACGTTTTTCATAATAGGTAGAAATGTCCTGATCTAGACAAGGGGGCAATCTTATCTCTAAATTTCTTAAAAGGTTATGTCGTTTTCAGCCAAAAAAGACTGGAAAAAAAGGACTTATTTCGCGAGGAAATATCCCTCTAATCCCTAAAAAACCTTGATATAGTAAGATATTACCCCTATAATAAACCAGATAGAGATTAGAGAGGTCCTTCTCATGAAAGAGGAGTAGCTTAATTTTTAGTATATAATCGATTTGACAAATCGGGGAAAAGTGTTATACTTATACTGTAGTTAAGTGAGATGAGAGAGAAGAGTAGGTTCTAAAGGTTCTTAGGAGATTGAGTAGCTGTAATTCTGACGGCTACGCTGTGATGGGTAAATGTCATCGCGGCGTGGTCTTTTTTGTTGCCGCAAAATCAGATAGAAAGGAAGGTGAGAGTAGCGGTAGCAAAAGGGCAAAAGTAGAATAAAACAGGTAACCTAAAAAAACAAGAGGATAATAAAATGCCAGAACAAGAAAAAGTAAAAGAGGGAATGCAACGAAAGGGCTTCAAAATGTCCGAGTTCGTCAAAAAACTGCAGAGCGGAGAAATGAGCCCGGATACGTTGGGCAAGGAAGAGTTGCAAAAGGTAGCGTGGTATTTAAAGGATCGCGGTTGTTCCTATTCAGACATAGCTGAGACTGTTGATAGGGACGAGAGGACGGTCCGGCGCTATATCAGAGACGAGCGCGACGGGATGTGCGCTCTGGAAATCGGAGCTAAATTCCAAAGGGACGTCATTATGGATTATGTGTATGGCTCCAACGCACAGTATCAGAACCTGTTGAAGGTGTTAAACCAAGATGAATTAACTCCGAAGGAGAAGATAGAGATAATATTGCGGATGCATCAGATCCTGCAACATAAGCTTGAAACCCTATCCAAGCTTGGCTGCTTCGGTAACCCCAATGCGATTCTTACTGTTCTCGAAACTTACAAAGAGACTGCTGATTCGCTGAAAGATGCCTGGGCCCGTGAGTACGAGGCCCTTACGCCGGCAGAGCTTACGTCTATTCTCACTATTTTGTTTAAAAATAAGGATGGACTCATGGCGACGTGCGGCAAAATGCTCGGAGAACTTAACCGCGTAAAAGAAGTAATTGAGACTCCGCCGGCGCAGGAGGGGGAGGGCAAGTAAAGAGCGTCCTAGATTTTATAATATTTTATAGTAACTTATTGCATATCAATATGTTATGAAAAAAATATTCTAAATAATAGGACAAAAATGACAAACGAGAGCCTGCAGTGTTACTTATGCCTGTAGGCTCTCGACACTGTCCGTTCGGATGTCTTCATGGCTGTGGCTATTTCCCGGAACGTCATACCTAGCAAATATAATTCTCGTACCTTTTCTGCCATTTTTTGGTATAATGGAACCCGGTAAAGTAGCTGAATTATAATCTTTACTTGGATTTCGGATGCGGTTCGAATTGGTTGCATTCGCGTCCACCATAAAGGGGAGAACGATCAAGAAAAGGCTGGTATCTTTAATCGTATCGGCGGTCCTGCTTTCCACTGCCGGCTGCGCGACAGTCCCGAGGAGGAGTTCACTCAGGGGCGCTCTCGCATCACAGACCGTAAAGGTCGACGGCAGGGACTATATACCGCTCGCGGTCATAGCGAAATATTACCAGGCGGGATGCGAGTGGGACACGATCGCGAGGAAAGCCGACCTCGTAAAGGATAACAAGTCCTTTTCTTTTTATGTAGGGATGGAATATGCTGTCGTAAACGGCCGCCCTGAGAAGATGGGCTCTCCCGTGGTATTCTACGGGGGGGCGGTCGCCATACCGGCGGATTTCGCGGTCGAAAGGATGGGAAAGTTACTCGGCCGGCCGCAGATAACGAGGGGCCCGCAGCCCCCTGTAACGCAGAAGTACCTTATCAGGAAGATTGTGATAGACCCTGGCCACGGCGGGGATGATCCCGGCGCAATAGGCAAGACGGGCCTGAAGGAAAAGGACCTCGTGCTCGATATATCGAAGCGCGTTAAGGATAAGCTCGCGGAGAACGGCGTGAATGCGGTCATGACGCGCGAAAGGGACAAGTTCATACCGCTCACGAAGAGGTCTCAGATCGCGAACGAGAGCGACGCGGATTTTTTTGTGAGCGTGCACGCTAACGCCGCAAGGTTGAAGGGCGCCCGCGGGTTCGAGGTCTATTACCTTTCGAATGCGGTCGACGATAACGCGCGCGCGGTGCAGGCCGCGGAGGATTCTTTCCTGAAATTCGACGATACGTCTTTCCTGCACCGGAACACCGACCTCGAGGCGACCGTATGGGACCTCGTCTATACCGAGAACCGCGAGGAATCGATAGAGCTGGCCAAGTATATAGCCAAAGCCGTCGATGACCAGACCTCGCTGAAGAACCGGGGGGTAAAGAGCGCCAGGTTCTGTGTCCTCCGGGGCACGCAGATGCCGTCGGTGCTGGTCGAGGTGGGATTCATTTCCAATTCCTCCGAGGAGAGGAACCTCAAGGACCCGGAATACCGCGAAGCGGTCGCTTCCGCGATAACCAGGGGAATATTAAACTACAAGAAGATATACGAATCTACGGACGGGTTCACTCAATGAAAGACAGGCCTATAGGGGTTTTCGATTCCGGCGTCGGCGGCTTGACCGTCGTAAAGCAGCTGATGAAAGAGATGCCGAACGAGGATATCATCTATTTCGGCGATACCGCAAGGGTCCCGTACGGCACAAAGTCGGAATCCACGATAAGGAAATTCTCGATAGAGAACGTGCTCTTCCTGCTCAACTTCAATGTCAAGCTCATAATAATCGCATGCAACACGTCGTCGGCGATCGGGCTGCCTTTCCTGAGTAAGTTTTTCAGCGTCCCGATAATAGGGGTCATCAAACCCGGCGCCAAGGCGGCGATACGCGTGACAAGGAACGGCAGGATAGGCGTTATCGGCACTAACGCCACGATAGCGAGCGGCGCCTATGAGCAGGAAGTCAGGTCGATAAACCCGAGTATAAAGGTTTTCAGCAGGAGCTGCCCGTTGTTCGTGCCGCTGGCCGAGGAGGGATGGGCGAACGACGGCATTGTGGAAGCCGCCGCAAAGAAATACCTTTCGGGATTCAAGGGAAAAGGCATAGATACCGTCATACTCGGATGCACGCATTACCCGCTCCTTAAGAAAGCCATCAGCAAAGCCCTGGGAAAGACGGTCAAGCTCGTAGATTCCGCGGAAGAGACCGCCAGGGAAGCGAAGAACCTGCTTGAGGAGTGCGGGGCCAAATATCCCGGTAAGAGGACGGGCCGCACCAAGTTTTACGTAAGCGACGCGCCGGAAAAATTCCTGGATGTGGCGAAGAAGTTCCTCGGGAAGGATGTCAAGGCGGCGGAACAGGTGAAAGATGTTTGAGATATCGGTAAGGGCAAGCTTCAGCGGGGCCCACAGGCTGAAGGGATATAAGGGCAAGTGCGAATCCCTGCACGGGCATAACTGGGACGTCGAGGCTTTCGTCGCCGCGAAAAAGCTCGACGCGGGCGGGCTTTCGATGGATTTCAAGGACCTGAAAATGAAACTGAATGATGTCCTCGATACGCTCGACCACCGCGACCTTAACGGGATCGCTTTTTTCAAAAAAGAGAATCCGTCCGCGGAAAATATCGCGAAATATATATATGAGTATCTCAAAAAGTCGCTTAAGGATTCCTCGCGGAAGGTTTCGCTCGTAAGGGTAAGCGTGTGGGAGACAAAGGATTCGCGCGCCACATATTATAAATGAGGAAACCCATGCGCGGGGCAGGTAAGGCGGTAGTATTGCTCTCCGGCGGGTTGGATTCGGCTACTACGCTGTGTTACGCCGTGAGCAAAGGATATGATTGCGAGTGCCTGATCTTTGATTACGGCCAACGCCACAGGAAAGAGGTAGAGTCGGCCAAAAGGATAGCGATGCTGCGAGGCGTCCCGTTCCGGATCGTAAAGTTCCGGATGCCCTGGAAGGGCAGCGCGCTGTTGGATAAGAGCATGTCTGTACCCAAGGGCCGGCGGATAGGCAAGAGCATCCCCTCGACCTATGTCCCGTCGAGGAACACGATATTCCTGAGTTTCGGCGTCTCGTTCGCGGAAGTCATAGGCGCTTCGGCTGTATTTATAGGCGCGAACGCCGTTGATTACAGCGGATACCCGGACTGCAGGCCGCGGCATTTCAGGATATTCAACGAGCTTGTAAGATCCGGAACGAAGGCGGGCGTCGAGAAGAAGAGGATAGAGGTATTGGCCCCGCTTGTGGATATGACGAAAGCAGATATCATAAAGCTGGGCAGGAAGCTCGGAGTGCCGTTTGGGCAGACATGGTCGTGTTATTCGGGGAACAGGCGTCCGTGCTTTAAGTGCGATTCGTGCGTTATCAGGGCAAAAGGCTTTAAGGAGGCTAAAGTGACCGATCCTTTGACAACAATATGAAAGTAGTCTTCAAGCAGCCGACCGCGAAAGTTTCGGAAGTTTTTCTCTCGGTACAGGGGGAGGGGGTATACGCGGGGGAGCCCCATGTCTTCGTGCGTTTCCACGGCTGCAATATGAGATGCGCCTTTTGCGACACACCCCAGTCGGTCGCCCCCGAGGAATCTTCTATCAGGTCCATCGTCGACAGGATCGTAGACGCCAACGCCGGCAATACGGCCGGCGCGATAACGATCACCGGAGGCGAACCGCTGCTTCACTCGCATTTCCTGAAATGCCTGCTTCCCCCGCTGAAGGAGAAGGGGTACAGCATACATCTCGATACGAACGGCACGATGCCGGACAGGCTTAACGACGTGATCGGCGCCGTGGATATTATCGCGATGGACATCAAGCTGCCCTCATCCACGAAAGACAAACATTTCTGGGAAGAGCACCTGGCATTCCTGCAAGCCGCCAAATCCAGGAAAGTGTTCGTGAAGATGGTGATCACCGATGAGACGCAGGAATCCGACATAGACAAAGCGGTCACGCTGATCGAGAGCGTGGACAGCGGTATCCCGCTGGTCCTGCAGCCGGCTTCGGAGTTCGGTGAGTTCAAGAGCAGGCCCGATGTCGCCAGGATAATGGGATGGCAGAAGAAGGCCCGGGAAAAATTAACGGATGTAAGGGTGATACCCCAATTGCACAAGATAGAAGGCATAAGATGAGGAAGATAAGCGCAAAAGAGATAAGTTCCGCGGTCTCCGCGCTTTCGATGGACGCTAATTTTACGCTGAGGAAAGATATACTGGAGGCGCTGAAAAAGGCTTATTCGTCCGAGAGGCCCGGAAAAGCAAAGAAGGTCCTCGGCATCCTTATCGAGAACGCCTCGATCGCGAAATGTTCGAAGACCGCGATATGCCAGGACACGGGCATAGCTGAAGTCTTCATCGATATCGGGCAGCAGGCCGCGGTGACCGGAGGCGGCCTGGCCGAAGCCGTTAACGAAGGCATCCGCCGCGGATACAAAAAAGGTTATTTGCGCAAGTCTGTCGTATCCGACCCGTTGCTGAGGAAAAATACCGGCGATAATTCCCCTGCGGTCATCCATATGAGGATAGTCCCGGGCGGCAGGATAAAGATAACGGTTATGCCGAAGGGGTTCGGCAGCGAGAATAAGACCCTAATAAAGATGTTCAATCCCACGCAGGGAGCAGGGGATATAGGGAGGTTTATAGTCGAAGCCGTCAGGAAGGCCGGGGCCGACGCCTGCCCGCCGTATATAATCGGGGTGGGGATCGGCGGGACGATTGACAAGGCCTGCATCCTCGCGAAGGAGGCGCTGTTGCGCCCGCTGGGCAGGCGTAACGCGAAGACGCATATCGCAAGGCTGGAACGGGAATCGAAGAAAAGGGTGAACGCGTTGAAGATAGGCCCTATGGGTTTCGGCGGCAATGCGACTTGCCTCGGCGTCAACATCGAGGAATACCCCACGCATATAGCCGGGCTTCCCGTATGCGTAAGCATATCGTGCCACGCGACAAGGAGCGCGACAAAGACTATTTGATGCCGCGACGGATAAATCTTCCGCTCAAAACAGAGGTGATCAGCTCGCTTAAGGCGGGCGATGAGGTGTTACTCAACGGTTATGTATATACCGCGCGCGACCAGGCGCATCTCAGGTTCGTCAAGGCGGTCTGCGGGAAAAAAACTCCGGCGATGATAAAGGGCCGGACGATATACTATGCCGGTCCGACGCCTGCCTCTCCCGGGAGGGCCATTGGCTCCTGCGGCCCGACGACCTCAAGCCGGATGGATCCCTTCACGCCGCGCCTGCTTAAGGCGGGGCTTAAGGGCATGATAGGCAAGGGTTCGCGTTCGCGGGATGTGAAGCTCGCGATAAAGAAATATAAGGCGGTCTATTTCATCACGATAGCGGGCGCGGGCGCGTACCTGTCGAAAAGGATAACGGAATCAAAGCCCGTCCTTTATAAGGACCTGGGCGCCGAGGCGGTTTACCTGCTTAAGTTAAAGGATTTTCCGGCGATAGTCGGGATAGATTCCAGGGGAAAGGAAATATAAATGATAAAGAGGATGGACGGCAGGGGAGCTGAGGTCCTGCGCAAGGTAAGCATCACACGGAACTACCTGAAATTCGCCGAAGGCTCGTGCCTTATAGAGCTCGGCGACACGAAGGTCATATGTTCCGCGACGGTGGACGACGGTGTCCCCCAGTTCCTGAAAGGGAAGGGTACGGGATGGGTCACGTCCGAATATGCAATGCTCCCGCGCTCGTGCCAGCAGAGGGTCCAGAGGGAGTCGGTAAAAGGCAATATCGGCGGCAGGACGCATGAGATACAGAGGCTTGTTGGGCGTTCGTTGAGGGCGGTCGTCGATTTTACCGCGCTCGGCGAAAGGACCGTATGGATAGATTGCGACGTGATACAGGCGGACGGCGGGACGCGCTGCGCGTCCATAACAGGGAGCTTTATCGCGCTTGCGGACGCCTTATCCCTGGTCAAGAAGAGGGGGACCATCAGCAAGCTCCCGATACTCGATTATGTGGCGGCGACCAGCGTCGGCCTTATCAAGGGCGAGCCGGTGCTCGACCTCGCGTTCGATGAAGATTCCAAGGCTGACGTGGACATGAATATCGTGATGACCGGCAGCGGGAAATTCGTGGAGATACAGGGGACGGCGGAGGGAGAGCCGTTTGACGGAGAACAGCTCCACGGCCTTCTCGGCCTGGCAAAAAAAGGCATCGGGCAGCTTATAGATATCCAGAAGAAACTGTTGGGCATATAAGTGCAAGAGATAGTGATATCATCCCGCAATAAAGAGAAGAAGCGCGAACTCAGGGCCCTGCTTAAAGGGCTCGGGGTCAGGGTCCTCGACCTCAACGATTTTCCTTCCGCTCCCGCGGTCAATGAGACCGGCAAGACCTTCGAAGAGAATGCGAAACTGAAGGCCCTCAAGATAGCTAGATACACGAAAAGGCTCACTATCGCCGACGACTCCGGCCTTGCGGTCGATGCCCTCAAGGGAAGGCCGGGCGTCAGGTCAGCCAGGTTCGCCGGAGCGGGGGCGACGTACAAAGACAACAATATTAAGCTGCTTAAGCTCCTCAGGAATGTCCCGGCAAGTAAAAGGAGGGCGAAGTTCGTCTCGGCTGTAGCCATCGCCGTTCCTGAAGGAATATTGGGGACGGTCAGGGGGGAATGCCCGGGGCGGATAACGCTTGAGCCGAAAGGCAAAAAAGGTTTCGGGTATGACCCGGTATTCTATTCCCCGGGATTCGGGAAGACCTTCGCGGAGATATCCGCTTCACGGAAGAATTCCGTAAGCCACCGCGGCAGGGCGCTAAGGAAAGCCCGCGCCGTTATTCTGAATTTCCTCCGAAAAGACCTTTCTTAATATTGTCGAAGAGCTTGTTCTTCAATATGTTATTGAGCGGCGAGTTTATCTTATATTTAGGTTCCTTCGTGGTCCCGTCGACTTTTATGTCTCCCAGGTAATTGCCTTCCTTGTCTATAAAGAGGTCCCTTAGAGGCCCGAGGGAAGAGGGCACCTGCAGGAGCCCCTTATCGAACGCCGCTGTTACCTGGAAGTTAAGGTTTCCGTCGAAATCCACGTTGCCTACGCCGTTCAGGTTCATCTGCTCGGAATTCAGCTGCGTATCCTCAGTGTGGATATTCCTGTTGGCTATCGTGAACGAACCCTGCGCCTGGCCGAAGGCTATCTTGCTTACTCCGGGGATATACAGTATATTTGCGAGGCCCGAAAATACGGGCAGTTCCCAGAACTTTCCGTCGGCTATCTGGAACCTTCCGTTGCCCTTGAGCGTGTTGATATCGTTCATAAACCCGCCGAGATCCGCGTTCGCCGAAAAACGCCCGCTCAATTTCTTGTCTTTCATATCGGTATCGTCCTTCCACCTGGCAATGTCTATGTTGCGCACGCCTATCTGGACGACGTACTGCGTATCGGCTTTGTTCAGGTCGAATACGGCATTCGCGGCCAAAGTCCCGTCATAGGGTTCCGCCGTCAGCCGGGAGACGGTTATATACCTGTCCTTGAATTTTCCCTCGAGATGGCAGGAGTTGAATTTCAGCTTCTTTACGATAAGCACGGGTGAATCTGCCACCAGGTCCGCCTTCCATGACCCCATATCCTTTTGCCTGCCCTGGAATGCGAACTTGGACGAAATACTTTCGGCGCCGACCCCGTTCTTATCAAGCAGCGCCGCCTGTTCCTTTGAAAGGAATTTCTTGAGCTCATTTATGCCGGTCTTCAGGCTGCCGCGGATGTCGATCGTCGGGTCCTTAAGGTCGTTGATCGTGCCGAGGACCAGCATTTCTTCGGTATCGGATTTCGCCGATAACCTGTCCAAGGTAACCTGCCAGGTGCTTTGTTCCTTTACCTTGCCCTTGAACTTGAAGGCCGTCGAGACCGCGGTGCGCGGATCGAACTTATCGAATAATATCCTGCTTTCTTTGGGAATATACGCGGCCAACTCCGACAGTTTCGTATTCAAGGTTCCCCTGATATCCAGGGCGGGGTCCTTGAACTCCGAGAAAGAGCCGGACAGGTTGAAGACACTTTCCCTGTATTTGCCGTCGAATTTGCTGAAGACGAGCGAGTTCTCGAGTGATTTGAAGACGGTCTTAAGCTTAAGGTCGTCGGAGGAGAGGGAGAGGTCGCATGCAGGCGTCCTGAAACCTGTCACATCGCCGCTCAGCAGGTATTTCTTGTCATCAAAGAACCCGGAGATATTCCTCAGCGTGAGCGATTCCCCCTTTATGGCCAGGTTCCCGTTTATGGATTTTATCGGTTTGTCGAGGAAATCCGGCTTGATGCTGCAATCGAGAAGCTCCGATGCTATCGTATATGCGAGCGGGACCTTAGCCTGTTCCTTCAGCGATCCGTTCACGTTAAGAGCCATCTTGCCTATGCCGCTGAAAGCGTAACCTTTGAGCTTTTCCTTGGTTTCGAGGGGGAGCAACTCCCCGAGCCTAGCGAGATCGAGGTCCGTCTTCGCGGTAAGCGTCAGGTTGGGGTTATTATAATCTTTTATGCTTCCCGAGAATACGCAGTCGAATCCCTTCGCGAGCCCCTTGAGCAGGTCGGTCCAGAGCTTCGTCTCGTCGAAATATATCTTTCCGTTTATCCTGTCTATCGAACCGAAGGTCGGGACGCCTGATATCTTCGTGTCGCGCAGCAGCGTGTCGGCGGTGTATTTCAACGGGACGGCCTTATCCTTCAGGTCGAATACGAACTTGCCGTTCGCGTCGGCGTCTCCCTTGACCGCGAAATCCTTTGATACCAGGTCGAGCTTTCCCATCTTGGCGGATGCCGTGACCACGCACGGCATCTTGAGCTTTGCCTTGTCCTTCAGGTCGACCGTCATCTTGCCGCTGAGGTCTATGCCGCCCTTGGCGGTAAAATCGTCGCGCACAAGGTTCAGCGAGTTCACGGAGGTCATGGCCGCGACCGTCAGGCTGTTCTCCGGTGAAAATGCCGCGCTTATGTTTCCGCTGAGGTTTCCCGAGAGGGAGTTGAACGGCATTCCGGAATAATACGGCTTGAATTCCTCCAGCGGCACGTTCTTAAGCTTGAGGTTAAGCGTCGTATTCCTGCTCGCCGGGACGAATTCGCCGTCCGCTGACATCGAGCTCTTCCTCGTTATGTCGAGATCCGAGCTCATCCTGTATTTTACTTTCAGCGGGTAGGAGAGGGAAGCGGAAAAAACCATGTCCCTGAACTCTTTTTTGAAATCCGGCTCGGTGGCCAAATCTTCAAAGACACAGGAGCCGCCAGAGATCGATATGCTGTTCACGAGGACCTTTGCCTGGTCATCCGGCTTCATATCCTTCAGGAACAGCAATGAGCCGAAGTTCCATTCATTCTTGTCGTCAATGGTGATATATATCTTCGGGGACTCGATCCTTACCGAGGAAACGACCAGTTTCTTATCCTGGAGCAGGGGGAGGTAGAGGATGTTCAGGTAGAGTTTCTTTATCTCAAGGAATTTGCGGGCATATTTAGGGTCATCCGAGACCGTAAGGTCCCTGAGTATTATGCCACGGAACGGATTATAATAGATGCCGCCGAGGGTAACTTCGCGGCCGGTGGCCTTGACCAGGTAGTCGAGGACGAGCGCCTTGCCCTTTGTTGGCATTATGTACTCGTTGACATACCACAGCCCTATCGAGCCCAGGATGACGATAAGGACCAATAGGAATAATATCTTTTGTAGAAAGGGGATGCCCCCCGGCTTGGCCTGTTCCTGCATAGGTAGTATTCTATATTAAAAGCGTTTGACTTTGCAAGCGCGAATTGGTAGAATCTAACTGCGAAATCGCGCTCGCTCCCCGACGATTGGGAGCGTTTTTTAGTTCTGCGGGGCGTAGCGCAGTTTGGCTAGCGCGTCTGCTTTGGGAGCAGAAGGTCCCCGGTTCAAGTCCGGGCGCCCCGACCAGATTTATTTTTATAGAATTCAAGGCCGGATAAAAGGTATAATCGGTACCGACGCCCTTTAATGTTTTACGCGCCTGTAGCTCAGTTGGATAGAGCAGCTGCCTTCTAAGCAGCGGGCCGGGCGTTCGAGTCGCCCCAGGCGCGCCATAAGTTCCCCTGTATGGGTGTAATGAACTACTCCGAGCTCTGCCGAGGGGGATTTTAGGCACGAAGTGCCAGAAATACACCCGGCGCTTTGAGCGAGGAGTAAGCAGTTGCTATAAATATGGATCTATGGTGGCTGTAGCTCAATTGGTTAGAGCTTCTGATTGTGGTTCAGAAGGTCGCGGGTTCGAGCCCCGTCAGCCACCCCATTTTTAGGAATTAAAAATCATGAGTACTTTTGAGTTTCCGTATATACCCGGCGGGTATCGACATATTGAGCTTAGTGATTTTTCTTTGTTTGCAAGTCCAGATGAGTCATCCGCGCATGTCGAGTGGCTAAAGCAGACCGTCCGCGAAGTCAGCGATGCATTAAGGTCATTCTTGAATTTTTGCCCCAAGCGTCGTCTTGCCGTGTGCTGCTACAGATCTAACCAAGAGGCATGCGAGTGCCTTGATCGAAAAATCGATTCGACGATGGCGTTGGCGCCATTCGATGATAACTCTAAGGGTTTGATAGTACTACAGTCACCCGAAGCCGATCGCCGGAATGGCGACTCCAACCGCATGAAAAGAATTCTTGCCCACGAAATGGCCCACCAATTCGTCTCCGAGATAAGTAATTCGAAGAAAGTATTGGGAGATGGTAATGTCAATCGTATCGTTCCCGCTTGGCTGGATGAAGGGTTTGCAGTAGTGGTTAGCAGGCTTGTTTGGAACGATATCACCCCACTTAAGGAATCCATCGAGCTGTTTAATAACTGCACAGAGCTTATGACTTTTGGGGAATTGAACTGGCACCTTGACGATTTGTGGTCAAAGCTACGCGATAAAGCTTTCATGTGCTCAACCGCGGCAGTCTATTTACTAGTCCAAGAAACAAGCGTTGATTACGTCTTTCGACATTTGAACATCATTTCTGGAAGGTATGACAACAATGGCGTCTGCGCACCAGACAAATTCCGCGAGGAAATCCCTCTCTAATCCCCAAAACCCCTTGATATAGTAAGATATTACCCCTATAATACAACCAGCTAAATAAGAGAGGTTTCCCCTCGCCTAATAGGAGAGGGACCCCAATAATTCCGTTCTCCCCGGATAATGGGAGAGATTAGGGCCTATGATCTGAATGTAGATCGTAGGCCTTTTTAACTGGCGATGTGTTAAAGAGTTAGGGCATTGCACTTATTGGTCGCATATCGAACTTTCCTGCATCACAAGCTGTTTTAAAAGCCTCTCCGAACCGAGCCATTTTATTGCCAAAATAGGCCAAATCCTCTCTTAGTTTATGGGTGTAGGTCACGATAGTTGATTTTGATAGTTTACCTGCTTGGGTCTGTGTCCAGTTAAAGAGGGCAGTATCTAAAGCCGTGGCGGTTGATCCTGCAAGGCGATACCAATCATGTGTGGATTTTTTGGCTAGATTAGCAAGTATCAGGTCGGAAGCACATGATTGGCGTATACAAGAAGGGCACCCTACAAGATTCAACGGCACCGAGTATCGCATTGTCCCTATTCCAGGTTCATCGCGTTTCCAAGTTCAGAAGAAAAGTAGAGCGGGTTGGCGGTTAGACAACTCTTTCTCTTCTTCATCCATTGACACGCTCGTAGATGAAATAGAGAGAAGGATATGTTCCTAACCCATGTTTAACCCTATAGATAGAGATATTTTCTGCTGCTCCAAATATCTGCCGGCCCCACGAGGTTCACCTCTCAAATCCCGCCCTAGCCGTAAACAAAGAGGTCGTCCTCTCGTGCCTTATTACTGGGGCTGATGAGCGGAAATACCTCCCGGATAGCCATTCTTTTATTGCATAAATCCATTGAAGAGGAAATATTATAAGGTATAATAGCATATCATAAGGGTAACGGTTTTAGGATATTGCGTTTGGCCCGCTCTATATGGCAGATATAATTTTTTGCACCATGAAACTAAAACACTATTGAGTTTAATCGTTATGCCAAACTATAAAGACAAAAAAGATTCGTGTGTTGAAATCACAAATGAGACGATCCCTTTTATTTATTTATTTACGTCTCATGGATACAATTTTGTTTTGGATTTACATACGAACAAAATATTTTCTCTTGAACCCCGGGAGGCAGAAGTTATTGAGAAATGGCTAAAAGGTGTAAAATTTGCGGATCTTTCAAAAGAGTTTCCGAAAGAGGCTGCAACCATAAAGGTTTTCCAAGACCGAGGTCTATTCTGTTGCCAACCACCAGAGGGTCTGGCATATGGGATAGATTGGGAAGGAGTATGTGATAACATTTTAAATAAAAGAGCTATGACCATTATCGAGATAACACAACAGTGTAATCTGCGGTGCAAGTACTGCACGTTCGGAGGCGGCTTTAAGGATCACAGAACCCTTAGTTCCAAGAATATGAGTGAAGAGGTATTGAAAAAAAGTATTTTGTCTGCATTAAAACACGGCTCCGATTTGGACGAAATATTTATAACTTATTATGGCGGCGAACCTCTTTGTGCATTTGATCTATTAAAGACATCGGTTTCGTTTGCGCAAAAGATATCTTCCGGGAAAAATATTAATTTTTCCCTAACAACGAATGCCACACTTATTGATAGAGAAAAAGCTTCCTTTCTGAAGGAAGCCGGTTTCAACGTATTGGTAAGCATAGATGGCCCTAAATATATGCACGATCGCTATCGGGTATTTGCCGATGGAACGGGCAGCTACGATTATACGATTAAAGGGCTCAAAACACTGCTTGACGTATATCCTACAGAACTCCATTATAAGATTGGACTTAATATGGTTGTCCCGTCAAGCGAGTGGATTCCTCTATCCGGGGAACTGTGGGATAATGAAAAATGGTTGCCAAGGACCCTTAAAGCTAAAGCAAAAGTTGTCGATCCTCCTAACGGATTTCAATTTCCAGAACTACCCACCTGTGCAAAATCAAAAAATATAAAGGAAGAATGGCTTTCGTCGTTTACTGCAACTGGATCGTCGGAGAAGAATACTCTCTTAAGCGAGATATACGATACATCCTTAGCATCCATTCATCAACGGCCAACATTCCCCAATTACAGACGCACTTTTTTTCCCAATGGCTGTTGCATCCCCGGGGGGCGAAAAATATACATAAGAGTCGATGGTGTATATCAAATCTGCGAAAACGCTCACGGCGCTCCGACCATTGGTTCTGTATTTCAAGGTGTTGACCTACAACAAATAAAAAAAATAATTAATGATTATTGCGAACTGTCGTTTCAGAATTGTAAAACGTGTTGGGCTATATCACTTTGCAGTTTATGTTATGTCAATGCCTACGAAAAAGGAATGTTCAGTGTTGATAGAAAATGCAAATCTTGCGCATTCATAAGAGAATATTTAGCATCTGATTTAAATTTATACGGATGGATAAGTCAAAAATATCCCCAAAAACTTGTTGAATGGGATAAAATAGTAATGATTTAACAATTCCATAAAACTTTTGAAAGGAGGTGGACAATATGAAGGAAATTAAAAGTAAAAAAAAGAGTGTTACATCTAAGGTGGCCTGTAGTTGTAACTGCAAATGCTCTATTGATAGTGCCTATTCAACTCCTGCAAATTTCGCATCTTCACAGGCCAGCAAATACGATCTACCCTGTTTGTGCGATTGTGACAACGTTAATGCCATGGCAGTGGGAAGGCAATTGGTCAGTTGATTTTCAGGAAGATAAAGGAGGAGGAAATAGATTTATTTTCATAAAGGGACACCCGGTGCAAAATATAGCCGTTTTTTTAAGAGCGATAAAAACATAAGTAACCATATATCCACCTCTACGCGGTGGATATATGGTTATGCTTTATCTATTAAAGAGTTACGTCATTTCCGCCCAAAAATCCTTGATATAAGGCCATATTGCCAATATAATACACTAATGTAAACAAGAGAGGTTTCCCCCTCCTCAGAGAGAGGAGAAGAGATAATAGCGCTGATTTTCATTAAGGATCAGCGCTATTTTTATGTCCAAAAGGGTTAAAGACTTAGGTGCGATTTAGCTTTGAATATCCCGTCACATACCAGGAAAATTTTTTGGCTTTATTTTAGGTTTTAATGTATACTATTTTGCGGTTATCATAATATTAACAGTATAGACAAAATGGAGTTTATGAATGAAGAAAATCTGCAGCATCATTGTAGCATTTTTTCTTGTTCTTTTATGTTCAACTTCTGTATTTGCTTATACGTTTAATCTTCAGACGCAGGGAATCTGGGCTAATGCCGGCACCCAGTCCCAATCCGGCAACGATGTTACCACTGCCAAGGCTGGAGATGATGTCAATGCCAACGGGTATGAGCTAATCGTGAGCGGTAGCGCCACCGCTAACGATGGCGGCGGCCTCTACAATTTTACTCTGGGTAATATTACAGGCGCTAATTCCACAAGCGTGCTGGATATAGGCTGGGGGGGCAACACCCACGACTTCAGCGTGACGATAAATTCGGTTAATATTACCGATCCGAGCGGCCGTATGCAGGTTGACAACGGATGGGATGATACAGAGGCGATCACGGCTACTGTAACCAACGGCGTTACGGTTAACGAGCTGGACATCAGGCACTATTCTAAATTAGCCGCGGCGGATGTTGCTTTGACAATAAATGGCGCGCTTTCCGCCACGACTACCGTGATCGCGGCAGAGGGCTACTACGTCGGCTCTGGCAACGCGACATTAACGTTAAAAGGAAGCACTATCGGCCTTGGCACATGCACTTTTAATAATGGCACCTCTGACCTTGGAACTACTACACTGACTTTAAGCGGCAGCGGTGACCAGACCGTGACAGGGACAATTAACGGCAAAAACGCAAACGACGGTATTTTAAATATAAACGGAGCCGGGAATACCACAATTAGTAACGCCGTGGGTACTACTTCTTTAAAAGAGATCAATATATCCGCAGCGACCGGCAAGACCGCCGAATTTGACAGCACTGCGGGAGCGACCACGATCACAATGAGCGGCGCGGGCAAAGCTCAATTTGACGGTGCTGTTAACGCGACAAATTT
>Ga0265297_10002170_pt1 | contig 41392 bp, 41 predicted proteins | sample Munlanlwell13791_FD_192502 | JGI IMG/M metagenome (GOLD analysis project Ga0265297, IMG submission 192502) | Leachate microbial communities from a municipal landfill in Southern Ontario, Canada - Leachate well 137-91 | ecosystem: Engineered > Solid waste > Landfill > Unclassified | place... | reverse complement strand
CCCACCAACCAAAAAGATCTAGTCGACCAATTAATTAATTTTGAAAAACTTTCACCAAAAGATATCAAAAAAATAACTGATCAAGCCAAAATTCGCGCTGATTATTTCTCTTGGGCAAATACTGCCAGATCAATTATTTCTGCTTTTGCAACTTTTTCCTAATCTGAGGCAAAGTTCCAAGTTTTCTCAACCCTTCTGTCAAAACAAAAGCTTCGTGCATATCTCTGCCTTCCTCAAAAGTAGCAAAACTGTAAACTCGTTTTTTGTCAGGGAAAAATATTGATCCTTGCCCACCACTTGGATAGTCAACTCGGTTACTAACACCTTTTTCGGTATATTCAGCATAACCGCCGGGAACAACCACCTCCAATTGTCTTCTTGGTTTCATCCAAGTTCTCCAACCAACTATCTCAGTATGTCCGCCTACTAATAAATCGGCATCAATACCCCAAATAGCTTTTACTCTGGTAAGACCATGATAGGGATTTATTAATGAGGTAAAATGACTCAATTTATCACGAATATATAATGTGTAAGGAGTTTCTTTATTATTCTTTGATTTTAAATTCAAAAAAGACACCGTTTCTGGCATTATCAAAGGGACACCTTTTATTGAACTCTCATAATGAAGATAATCTCCCGGACAAAACCCTTCACTCAACACTTCATCCCCCTTCTTTATGTCCCTAGTCCAAGCCGAACTCCTCAATTCATCAGTCAACATTATTCCCAAAGCAGAAGAGCTAGCCAGCCCCAACAAATCTCCTAAATCTTTTAAACCTATTTTTCTATCACGAGATTTAGCTGTAAACTGATTAATTAATCTTCGAGTAGCAAAATAATAAGCCCAAGGATCACCACCAATATTCTTCATGTGAGTTTTAAGAGTCTCTCTTTCAAAACTAGAAGAACCAACTCTTAAATTACCAATAAAGTGAACTCTTATTGGTAAATTAGTTTTAATATCATAAGAAACTGTTTTATATAATGGAGCAACCCCTTCAGATTTCACTGCCAAATCTTGATGTCTAGTCAAACAATCTTCATCGACTACAGTCTTATCAGGTTTTTCAAATTTTCCACTCGCCATCATTTCTTCATAAAGTTCTTTATAAGTCCCAGTTCTCAAAGTATCTTCATACAATCTCTCTGCCTCATAAACTAAACTCGCCCTATCATAGTCAGCTACTGGATAAGGACTAATTCTCCCGTTTTTAGTTTTTTTCCAAATTACTACCAAACCTTCACCAGCATCAATTGGCTGATTTCTTGGTGGAACTCCAAGTGCATTAATAAATCGATCTGGACTTTCTTCCGATCCTTTTGAAGCTCCAACTTCTCCCAAAACAGTAATATGATCTCTCCTATCTATAGGACTTTTTACTACATCTTGAGCTACTGTCAACTGGTGCATATGGGCATCAATAACCACATCGGGTCTTTCTGGATCACCAAAAGGAACCTCACGGACCCTTTCTCTTACTGATCCTTCAGGACTCCAATTAGTTCTTCCTTTACCAGAATTGTGGTATCCCTCAATTCGACCAATTTCATTTCCATTTTTATCTGTTAAAACAATTTGACCACCATTGTAAAGCATTGGAGTCTCCGGGCTAATCAAATCTCGAGTTACATCATGTGTCGATGTTTTATAACTCCAACCTTCATGACAAGTATTTGCCCCTATCACCACCAAATGACCTTTTTTATCAACTGGAGATAAGATTTCTTTTGCCAAGCTTGATTGTTGATCTAAATTCAGACCCACATTAATTGTATTAGTACTCGTAAATTTATTTGAAACACTATCAATAAGATTTGCATGAGTTACCAAAAGACCATTTTTCCCAGTTTGAGTAACTGCATCAGACAAAGCAACAATTTTACTTTCCACATGTCCCAAATGAGTATCTCCACTATGAACTATTTTTAAAGGGAATTCATTTTCACCAACAACTACGCCGACTGTCGATTTATAAGGATCAAGCAACCGATTAACTTTTTGCCGAGTATCTAAATATTCCAATACTACTTTTTTTGTTTTTTCCGCATTTTCTGAACTATACGGATCAACGCGTCTCTCAACATCTGCCATATATTATAAGCACCTGACTTAAATATATAAAAAGATTTATAAATTTTTTTTATTTAAAATCTACCGACATTATGACACACCAAATCACCATAAAAAGTAGTCAAAACCATATCAAATATTAAAAATTTATTAAAAAATCAATAATGTGATATACAGTAAACTATGGAATCAGAAATATCTTATAAACCAAATCAACAAGAGTTAGAAATGTGTCGAGAGTTAATTTCCAGAGCCCAAACCGCTTTTTCTGATCCAAGCCAATCTGGTTATTATGTTAGAACTGCTGGTATTACCGAAAATGGAGATATTGTTACTGGCGGCAACAAGGAAAATTCTCTCAGCGATGCTTATGTTCATGGAGAAACTGCTGTTATATCTCATATTCGTGATATTTATGGGAAAGTACCTATAAAAGCTATTGGCTTTTATAATGAAGGAGATGTCGATCAATCTAGTATTTCTCCTTGTGGCGCTTGTCGCGATGTCTTAATACAACAGACCTCACCTGATTTACTTTTGGTCGCCGGTAATCAAAACAGCATTGTTGTTTCCAAATTAAAAAATTTTACTTTTGAAAATTTTAAAACTATCGAAAGTAAAAGATTTAGTAGAGGAAAAGCTGTAGATAGTGCACTTATTGCTCTAAATCAGGGAGTCGATGCATATCTGCCTAAAGATTTAAAAAGAAAAAATTATGGAGTCGCTATTGTCGATCAAATGGGACGAAATTATCGAGGTAGTCTGTATACCAACGCTGGTTACGATGCCGTTACTCCCGGGTTAGCTGCTGTTCAAACCTTTATTAATACCCCCGTTGATCATCGAGTTGATATTAACCAAATAGTTTTTGTTTCCAAAATTGATATTCCTTCTCCATTTTATCGAGATCGAGTCGCTCTTTCAGAACTTTGTGATATTACCAGACTCTCCTCCAATCGTCAGTCCGGTGTTGAAGTCCAATTAATTCAAGTTGACGAATCGAACAATGTTTCAAGAGTTTCTACTACTAACACTGATGAATGGGTTCCTTATCCTTTCAGTGCTCGCAGCTTCGGCATGGATGAAGTCATTGAACGCCAGTACTCCAAAATTTTTGGTAAACTAGTCTAATGAAAGATCGTAATGGTAAAAATCTAAATCCTCAAGAAATTTTAAAAAAAGTTATCAATCGTCTTCAAACTATTTGTCTTGAATTTTGGCTTATGATTTTGCGTTTTGTTGGTTTTATCCCGCTCCATTTTGTCCGTAAATTTTTCTATATTCTTTCTGGTATCAATATGCCCTGGAATTCCACTATTCACATTGGCGCCAATTTTTTTAATCCTTCAAATATCACTATTGGTAACGACACCATTGTTGGTGATCATTGTTTTTTAGACGGTCGCGCCCCACTTAAAATTGGCAATCATGTTGGTATTGCCAGTCAAGTTCTTATTTACAATGATGAACACAATATTAATTCTCCAGACTATGGCAATTCTTTTGGCCCAGTTGAAATAGGGGATTATGTTTTTATTGGACCAAGGGCCATTATTTTACCCAACATCAAAATTGGCAAAGGTGCAGTAGTTGCTGCTGGCGCCATAGTTACCAAAGACATTCCCGACTTTGAAATTTGGGGAGGAGTTCCAGCCAAAAAAATAAGTGATCGTAAAATTGACAACCCCAATTATAAACTCGGCCGACCAATGATTTTCCAATGATAAAAAAAATTTTTATCACTATTTTCATAGTCTTTAATATTTTTGCCGTTATTTATCTAGTTACTCCAATCCCAAAACTCCCTGATTTAGTCAGTAGTGTCAAATCCAATCTTCCTGGTGATACAGTCCAAATTCCCAATGTTTCCGGATATTTTACTAATATGTCTCGATCAGAAGTTATGGATTTTTATAAAAAAAATTACCCCAGTCTTTTCAGAATTAATCTCAATCATCCGCCCGAAAAATCAAAAGAAATTATTGTCGATACCATTCAAAGTTATTATTTTGAAGAATTCGTTTTACCTTTCAAAGAATCACTCTACGTCAACGGATTTGAATGGGAAAATGATGTTTTTACTAAACCAGAAAAACGATCCAAAAACAAACTTGAGTACGAAGGTAAAGAATATAAATCTAAAATTACTATCAGAAACTTTCCCGTAAACATTCCCAAACGATTAATTTCGTTTTTTGCTACCGAAGCTGGAATTATTTTTGCTATCTACACTTTTAAAACTTTTCTCAAAAAAAGAAAATGACAAATCCCATACTATCTATCATTATCATCTCCTACAATACTTGTGACATCACTCTAAATTGTCTTAAATCTATTTTTCAAGACAAAGGTTTAAAAGAAATTGGTTACGAAATAATTGTTATTGACAATGATTCCAAAGACAATTCAGTAACCCAAATCAAAAAATTATTATCTTCAATAAAAATTTCAAATTTCAAATTTCAAATTATTGCCAACAATTTTAATGGGGGATTTGGTAAAGCTAATAATCAAGGTTTAAAAATAGCTAAGGGTAATTATATTTTATTTCTCAACTCCGATACTATAATTCTTCATTCAGCCATCAGTCAAAGTTTAGACTGGCTTTGTTCCCATCCAGAAGCCTCTACCTGCACCGCTCAATTATTAAACAAAGACAAAACCATCCAAGCCAGTGGAGGATTCTTCCCAAACATAGGCAATGTTTTTACATGGTGTTTTAGTCTTGATGACCTTCCTTTTGTTAATAAATTAATTAAACCACTTCATCCTCACACACCTAATTTTTATACCCACGACAATTTCTTCAATAAAGATCATCCTCAAGATTGGGTTACCGGGGCTTTTATGTTGACCAGAAAACCATTACTCGACAAAGTTGGTGGCTTCGATGAAAATTATTTTATGTACGGCGAAGAAGTTGAACTATCCTATCGAATCAAAAAATCTACTCCCAACAATCAAGTTTGGTATCTTGTTGGCCCTCAAATAATTCATCTCGGAGGTGCTTCAGCCAGAAATAGACTCGATCCCATTCTAAACGAATACCGAGGTATTTTATCTTTTTTCAAAAAACATAAACCCAAATGGCAATATTACCCAGTAAAAATTTTATTAAAAATAAATTCTTTTATTCGCGGTGTTATTCATTTGTCTCCAATTTATTTTCAAGCATGTTCAAAAATTTAAATATTTTTCGACCACTTCTAGCTATTCTGATTTTGTTTATACCTTTGTATCCTAAATTTCCTTTGACTAGTGTTGATGGGACTTATGTTGCCATTAGACTCGACGATATTGTCATTGCTCTCACCCTAATTATTTGGGGTATTTATCAAATCAAAAATAAGTTTCCTGTTTTTAAACTAAAAATAACTAAATTATTTTTAGTCTATTTTGTGGCCATTATTATTAGTTTTATCAACGCCTTTTTAGTTTATCAAACTGACCCTACCAATATTTTGTTTTTAAATCTTCTCCGTCGTTTCGAATATATTTCCATATTTTTTGTCGCTATCGATGCCATAAAAACCAACAAAGATTTCAAGTTCACTTACATATTTCTTATAATCTCGACTCTTTTTGTATGTTTTTATGGCTACGGTCAAAAATATTTAAACTTCCCAGTTATTTCCACCATGAATTCCGAATTTTCCAAAGGACAACTTCTTCAAATGAATGTTTGGACCAGAATCAACTCTACTTTTGCCGGGCATTATGATTTAGCTGCTTTCTTAAGTGTTGTCCTAATTATTATTGCCGCCATCGGCATTACCAGTAAAAATATTTTTATAAAAATTTCCAGTTTAGTCATTTGGTTACCTGCTTATCAGATATTAACTTTCACTGCTTCTCGTGTTTCCATTTTTGCTTTCTTCGGTGGGATTTGCATCACCTTAATATTACTCAAAAAATATTGGTGGATACTACCTATTGCTGGATTAGTAACTTTTAGTATTTTCAACTCCAAAGATCTTAATCAACGTCTCTTGGCCACTATCCCTGCCTTAAAAATTCAAATTAGTAAAATCCAAAAGGAGGTAACTCCAACCCCAACTTTAGTTCCCACCCCGATTCCTACCACCATTCCTACTGGCGTCATCGCCTCTGTCAAGACTACCCCTATTCCTACTGTAATTCGACACCAAAGTACTGAAGAATATCCACCAGTCGACAGTGATGTTGGTGTTGCCAGATCTGGTGAAATTAGATTTAATGTTGAATGGCCCAGAGCTATCAATGCTTTCAAAAAAAATATATTTGTTGGTACCGGACTAGGCTCAATAACTCTTGCCACCGACAATGATTATTTACGATCTTTGGGCGAAAGTGGTCTTCTTGGTTTTGTTTCTTTTGCCGCCATAATAATTTTCTTTATTGTCAAAACTGTTCCCTTAATATTTAAAAAAGAAAAAACTAAAAACGATCAAATCTCAATTATTTTTCTCGGCTGTTTGACCGCTACTCTTGCCAATGCTATTTTTATTGACGTTTTCGAAGCTTCAAAAACAGCTTACTTTTTTTGGATTACCATGGGCCTTTATTATCAATCATTAAACCTCAAAGATGAAAAAAAATAAACGTAAAATATTAATGATCACTCCTTATTTACCTCGTCGGGCCCAATCAGGTGGTCAAAATAGTTCCTATTATTCCATAAAATATTTAGCTGCTGAAAATGATATTACCCTTATTTGTTTTAGTCGCGATCAAGAAGGGTTGGAAGAAATTAAACAATTTTGTAAAAAAGTTATTGTTGTCAAAAGAGGTAAAACTTGGGAACTCAAAAAAATTCTTTACACTGGGTTTAGTACTTATCCTTTTTTAGTTGCCAACTATATTAGTAACGATCTCCGACAAACCATCGCTGCTGAACTAAACAATGACAAATACGACCTAATTCATTGCGAATGTTTTTACTTAATGCCCAATATTCCCAAAACCGAAATTCCTATTGTTTTAGTTGATCAAACTATCGAATTTGCCGTTTATGAACACTATATAAAAACCGTCAAAGGTCTAAGAAAAATACTTTATCCATTCCTTTGGTTTGATGTCGTCAAACTCAAATATTGGGAAACTTATTATTGGAAAAATACTCACACCGTAGTTGCCTTCGCCGAAGAAGATCAAAAAATTATTTCCAAAATTACTGGTCGAGACGATATTGAACTTTTTCAAAACGGTGTCGACAATAAATTTTTTGAATCAAAACCAAAAACCAAAAAAAGTGAATTCCCTTCAATTTTATTTGGTGTTTCCAATATGAAATGGATGCAAAATCGTGAATCAGTTGAAATGATTATTAAAGACTCTTGGCCGGCTATCAAAAAGGCCGTCCCTGATTGTAAACTCTTTATTATTGGTCGTCTGGCACCTGATTACTATGGTCATTATCGTTCCTCCGATGTTATTGTCGAAGAAGCTGATTTTGATGGTCAAGCTCATGATCCCATGTATTACTATCAATACTGTTGGGCTTTGGTCGCTCCCATGGGCAGTGGTGGTGGCAGTCGGAACAAGTTTCTTGAAGCCATGGCCTGTCGTCTTCCTATTATTACTACACCCGAAGGTATGGGAGGAATTAGAATCGAAAATTTCAAACAATCTATAATTTGTGATTACGAAAAGATTGCTCACTACACCATCGATCTTCTAAAAAATCATCAAAAGAGAATTACTATGGGTAATGAAGCCAATAAATTAATCAGCAGTAAATATTCCTACCAAAATAGTGTCAATGGACTCAATCAAATTTATCAAAAAATAACCAATGAAAAATAAAATTGATTTATCAATCATAATCTTAAATTACAATTCTCGAGATTATCTCCAAAAATGTCTCAACAGTATATCTCAATCAGACATTGGTAATTACCAATACGAAGTTATTGTTGTTGACAATATGTCCACCGATAACAGTATCCAATTAGCCAAAGAATCCAAAGCAAAAAATACTAAATATTTAATTTTAAATACTAATCAAGGTTTTGCCCACGGAAACAATCAGGGAGTAAAAACAATTGATCCAAATACTCGATATGTCCTTTTTCTAAACCCCGATACTATTGTTGAATCTAATACTCTCAAAGATATGATTGAATTTTTTGACAGTAATGATAATGTTGACGCCGCCACTTGCTACATTACCTTAGCTCTCACTGGCAAAATGCAACCAGAATGTCATCGTGGATTTCCCACTCCCTGGCGTTCTTTCTGTTATTTCAGTGGTATTTCCAAATTATTTCCCAAATCAAAACTATTCAACGGTTATTTTTTAGGCAACCTAGATACTACCAAAGTTCATCCTATCGAGGCTTGTGTTGGAGCATTTTTAATGGTCAAAAAATCAGTCGGCCACCAAATCGGTTGGTGGAACGAAAAATATTTTTTCTATGGTGAAGATTTAGATTTTTGTTATCAACTAAAACAAAAAAATTTCCATCTTTATTTCAATCCAAACTGTAAAATTACCCATTTTCAGGGTGTTTCTTCCGGAGGAATCAATAAGAGTCAGCAATTATCTAAAGCTAGCAGAGAAACCAAATTAAAAGTCGCCAAAGCCAGCACCAATGCTATGCGAATTTTTTATCAGGAAAATCTGTTTCCAAAATATTCATTCATCACCAAAAGTTTAGTTATGTTGGGAATCAACCTATTGGAATTAAAAAGAGTTATTAAGGCCAAATATTTATGAAACATATTGTTATTGATGCCAGGCTCTATGGTCCAAAACACACCGGTATCGGCCGATATACCAAAAATTTATTAGAAAGTTTAACTGTTCAACCAAATTTTTCCAAATTCAAATTTACTCTAATTATTTATAAAGAACTAGAAACCGAAGTTAAGAAAGATCTTGGTAACAATTTTCAATACGTTACTACCAATATTCGCCACTATTCACTTCAAGAACAACTCTTTCTTCCTTTCATTATATATAAATTACATCCCAATTTAGTTCATTTTACTCATTTCAACAAACCTATTCTTTATTTCGGTAAGTCAGTTGTTACTATCCACGATCTCATCAAACACTTCTTTAAAGGCCGTCTCAACACTACCAAAAATGCCACTATTTATTGGATAAAGCATTTTTTTTATATAATCTTAACTAACATAGTTATCAAGACTAATTATATTATTGTTCCTAGTGATTTCTGGAGAGATTATCTTATCAAAAATTTTCATATAGACCCCCAAAAAATTACCACCACTCACGAAGCTGTTGATCCAAATTTTCTTAATAAAATCAACAATTTAGAATCAACCCCTCCATTAAAAAACCAAAAACCCTACATTATTTACACTGGCAACCTTTATCCTCACAAAAATGTTCAAATAATAATAGAAGCTCTCCGATCTTTACCCAATCTTAATCTAAAAATAATTTGTGCTAGAAATTATTTTACCGAGACAATAGAGAAGCTTATTAATAAATATAAACTCCAAAAACAAGTTGAATTTTTAGGTTACATTCCTGATCAAGAATTCAAAGAAATTTATTCACACGCTCTTGCCCTAGTTCACCCATCCCTTATGGAAGGCTTCAGTCTGACTGGTCTAGAAGCTATGGCTCTAGATTGTCCTGTTATTTCCTCCAACAGTAGTTGTCTCCCAGAAATCTATCAAGATTCTGTTCTTTATTTTGACCCTACTAATGTTCAAGATCTAATCAACCAAATTACTAAACTACAAAAATCACCCAAACTAAGGGATGAATTAATAAAACTTGGTCATTTACAAGTTGCCAAATATTCATGGACAAAAACAGCAAAAAAAACACTGGAAGTGTACCAAAAGTTGCTATCTTCTACGATTGGCTAAATCAATGGGGAGGTGCCGAAAGAGTTTTATTAAACATTATTAAAATTTTTCCCGATGCTCCTATTTTTACTTTGGTTCACAACTCCAAAAAAACCCATTGGCTCCCCAAAAAAACTAAAATTATAACTTCATTTATCAACAAACTTCCGTTTAGTAAAAAAAATCCTATTTTTTATACTCCATTTTATTCCATTGCTTTAGAACAATTCGATTTTTCCCAATATGACATTGTAATTTCCACCACATCGATTAGTGGTCATTGTCTTATTACCTCTCCAAAAACCCTTTTTGTTTGTTACCTTCACAATATTAACCGCTATGTTCATCAAACACCCCAACAATTCAATTATCTAAAACCAATTTTAAATTGGTACAAAAAAGTTGATTTCATTTATGGTCAAAGACCAGATTATTTACTCTGCAATTCCAACACTGTCAAACAAAGAATTCTAGATAACTACCATCGCCAAAGTTCAGTCGTTTACCCAGGAGTTAATATCTCTTTTTTTACTCCTGACCAATCACAAACTAATGATCAATATTTTTTAGTTGTTTCTCGTCTCGTCAAACACAAACGCGTTGATTTGGCTATAAAAGCTTGCCACAAAACAGGCAAAAAATTAATTATTGTTGGTAAAGGCCGAGAAAAAAAGAATCTAATTAAATTAATAAAAAAACTAGCTGATCCAAACATTATTTTATTAGGAAAAATAAATAATCATCACTTAAAAAACCTTTATCAAAATTGCCAAGCACTAATCTGTCCCCAAATCGAAGATTTTGGTCTTACTCCACTTGAAGCCCAAGCTTGTGGTAAACCCGTCATTGCCCTAAAAAAAGGCGGCATTACCGAAACAGTAATTAACCAAAAAACTGGTATTTTTTTCAAAAATCAAACCGTCAAATCACTTTCCAAAGCTATTAAAAAATTTGATCCTTCAAAATTTTCTTCATCCGATTGTGTTGCCAATGCCACCAAATTTTCTACCACCAATTTCATGTTAAACTTTAGTCAAACCATCAAATCTCTATGGCAACAATACCAAACCACTACTTTATAATTCTTTGCGGTGGTACTGGTCCTCGCCTTTGGCCACTCTCACGAGCTACTCATCCAAAACAATTTATAAAAATTTTTGGTAATAACAACTTACTCCAAGAAACCGTCAACCGCACCGCAAAAATTACTTCACTCAAAAATATTTTTATTGTTACCAACAAAAGATATTCCGATCAAATAAACGAAAGTCTTGGCAAAAAATTCGACAAAGATAATATTATTTCTGAACCAGCCAAAAAAAACACTGCTATGGCTATCACTCTTGCCATAGCTCATATCAAAAAAAATGATCCCAACGCCATTATTACCTCAATGCCTTCAGACCATCTGATTCAAGGCTATCTCAAATTCAAAAAAACTTTAAAAACAGCTGCCAAATTAGCTGTAACCAAAAAAAGTTTCGTTGCTATCGGAATCAAACCAACTAATCCCAATCCTTCATACGGATACATAATAACTCAATCAAAAAAACAAAAAACCGACAAAGTTAGTCTCTTTATCGAAAAGCCTTCTCGTGAAGTTGCTGCTAGTTTAATCAAGAAAAACTGTTTTTGGAATTCAGGAATATACACTTTTACTATTCCCACTATTATTTCCGAATTCAAAAAACTTCAACCAGAATATTTCAAAATTTTAGAAAAATTAGAATCAAAAATAGGGGACAAAAAAAGTATTGACAGTATTTATCAAAATGCTCCAAATTTAGCCATTGATAGAGTTATTTCTGAAAGAACTGACAATATGATGGTAGTTTTAGCTCGTTTTTATTGGAGTGATATTGGTGAATGGAAGGCAATTTATCAAAATCTCAAAAAAGATAATAATGGCCATGCAACTATTGATCAATCAACTAAATTTTTATCCTTAAATTCCAAGAATTGTTTAATAAATGGAGACAGTAAAAAACTCATTGGTTTAGTCGGAGTTAATAATTTAGCTATTATTGATACTTCCGATTCTCTGTTAATATGTAATTTAGATCAAAGTGCTAATGTCCGCGATTTAGTTACTTTAATTGTTAAACAAAAAAAATATCAACAACATTTTTTGAAAAAGTCATGAACCAAAATAAATCTCTTTTCAATTTTATAAAACGTATTATTGATATTTTCAGTTCCATATTTTTAATTATTTTATTTTCGCCAATTCTTTTGGTAACCGCTATTCTAATAAAAATAACCTCTCCTGGCCCAGTCCTTTTCAAACAAAAACGAGTTACCAAAAACAATCAGGAATTCTGGATGTACAAATTTAGGTCCATGTATATCGGCGACAACGACAAACGTCTCAGAGAAAATTACCCTGAGCTTTGGAAAAAATATAAAGATGCCGGATGGAAATTACCCATGTCCGAAGATCCTCGCATCACTCCCATAGGTAAAATAATTAGAGCCTCATCTATCGATGAATTTGCCCAGTTTATTAATGTATTAAAAGGGGAGATGAGTTTGGTTGGGCCCAGAGCTTATCGCAAAGAAGAATTGGAAGAATACGAAAAAAAATATCCTCATACTAAAAAATATATTGAAGATATCCGTTCTGTCAAACCAGGAATTACTGGTCTTTGGCAAACATCAGGCCGAAATGAACTTAATTTCGAACAAAGAGCTAAACTCGATTCACAATATATCCGTCACCAATCATTAGGACGAGAAATCCTAATCATTCTCAAAACTCCTATGTCGATGCTTTCTCGCTGGTAAAATTTTTAAGAATCGTTTACACTCTAATATATGGATTTAATAACCAAAGCTGCCAATACTAATTTGAACCGAAAAGTTAAAGTCAAAAAAAATCGACTTGTCAAAAATATTCTCGTTTTTTTAGGAATCATCATTATCATTATTTCAGCCTGCTTCATTTCTATTTATTTCCCCGCCAAAACACTCCTATCTCAAATTGATTCAGCCAAAACTGAAGTTAAAAATCTTCAACAATCAATTAGTGATAAAGACTTAGATAAAGCCAAAATCAATTTAGAAAACATCAATCAACAAGTCAAAAATATCGAATCAACCTACAAAAAATTCAAAATAATGGCTTTTACTCCATTTGTCAGTGCTTATTATAAAGATGGTCAAGAAGCTATAAAAATTGCCTATAATTCCATAGAAACAGGCAATATACTAATTAAAGCTATCGAACCATACAAAGATTTTTTGGGCATCAAAGGAGGAGCTGTTAGTAGTGCTGATACCACTGAAGACAGAATTGCCTTTTTAACTCAATCAATCGAGGGTTTATTACCTTATTTTGATAGCATCGAAAGTAAAGTTGCTGAAATTGAAACTTCTTTAAATAGTATTAATGCTTCTCGTTACCCTGAAGAAATCAAAGGAATTAAAATCAAATCTAACATAACCAAAGCCCAAGAATTAATTTCTGAAGGCCACAAACTTATAACTAACGGCAAACCTCTTTTAGCCAAAACTTCTTGGCTATTAGGGAAAGATAGCCCTCGAAAATATCTTATGGTTTTCCAAAACGATGGTGAACTCCGACCTAGTGGTGGTTTTTGGACTGCTTATAGCACTCTTACTGTCAGTAATGGAAAAGTTACTCCAGGAAATGCTAGTAATATATATGACCTTGATGACAAACTAGCCAGTAGAGTTGCCGCTCCCAGATTAATAAAAAGTTATCACATCAACGTTCCTTATCTAAATCTTCGAGATAGTAATCTTTCGCCAGATTTTCCTACTGACGCTCAAATATTTTTAGATCAATATATCAAAGCTATGGGTAAAACCAACTTTGATGCCGTTATTGCCATCGATACTAATTTATTAGTTGATATGGTCAAAGTTTTAGGTAAACTCGATACTCGAGTTGGTACTTTTACTGCCGAACCTGACAAGAGATGTGATGGTTGTCCCCAAATTATTTATGAAATGCAGTGGATGTCCGGACGTCCTCGTGATTATATCGAAAAAAATCGCAAAGACTTTATGAATCCATTAATGTCTGCTTTGTTAGCCAATGTTATGGGCTCAGAAAAAAGCAAGATGGGATTATTAATGGAAGCTTTTTTCAAAAATATTAATCAAAAACACATTTTAGTTTATTTCCCCGATGCAGAAACCCAAAAAATTGGTGATATGGCCAACATTACCGGAAAAATATTTGACACCGAAAAAAATGTTGATTATTTACACCTCAACGATGCTAATTTTGCTAGTGCCAAGAGTAATATTTTTATCACTCAAAAAATAAAGCATGATATTACCATTAGAAATGGTATTGCCACTCACAAAATTTCCGTTACTTATACTAATCCTGCTCCAGGGTCAAATTGTAACCTAGAAAAAGGGGATTTATGTCTCAATGCTTCCACTTATCGAGACTTATTCCGTTTCTACACTCCGATTGGTTCTAAATTAATCAAAATGACTGGTTCAGAAGTCGACACTGTCCAATACGAAGAACTAAATAAACAAGTGTTCGAAGGTTTCTATGGTAACAAATTTGGACTTAATCCAAAATCAAATATCAAAACCAGTATTGAATATACTTCTGGTGCCACCATTGGTTCTAGCTATACACTAATGCTTCAAAAACAACCTGGAACAAAAGCCGTTGATTATGAACTTACTATTAATGGTCAAAAACAAACTTTCCAATGGGTTGCTGACAAAACCATCAAATTATCTTTATAATGGATCGATACAAATCGACTTTAGGCATTGTTGTAAACAAAAAAACAGTTAAAGAATCAGATATCCTAGTTACTCTATTAACCCCAAAGGAAGGCAAAATTATTGCTTTAGCCAAAGGTGCCAAAAATATTAAAAGTAGTCGTCTTGGGAATATTCAATTAGGCAACACTATTAAAGCTCATTTTTATCAAAAAGATAATTTTTTGTGGCTTTCTGAATCTCAAAACATCAATCCATTTTTACAAAACGGCAAAAATTTAGCCCAACTAAACCTTCTTTTTTATTTTTTAGAAATTGTTAATCGACTCATTGCTGAGAATCAACACATCGAAAAAATATACGATATTTCTCAAAATATTATCGATGCCATCAACAAAAATATGATTCACAAATATATTCAAAATGAAATCAATTTTTTAGAAGTTTTAGGTTTTGGAGTTCCACTAGATATTAAAGAAACTTTTAATAAAAAAGATTACAAAACCAGTCAAAAATTAATCAAAAGATTTTTTGAATCAATTATCGAAAAACCTCTCGAAAGCAATAAATTATTCAAATAATGTTAACATCAATCATGAAAAAGGCTTCAGTCGCTTGCTTAATTTCTTTCATAGCTTTTACCATTTTCTTTATTATTTATTTTTCTCGTCAAATTTTTTCCTTCCGTTATGATCCCGTTTATTATGATAATTATTATTATCACTCACAATGGAACATCCCAAACAGTACTCGAGGAATTAGCGACGGGGAATTATATAAATTTATAGGTTTTAGGCTTGCCTCTGGTGAAAACCCATTTAATATCAATTATGAAGTTCCTCCTTTCGCTAAACTTCTCTATGGCTTGGCTGAAAAATATTTTAGTAACCCATATATAATTAGCCTCGCTTTATATTTTCTATCTGTTATTGTTTTTTATCTTTTTTCCAAAAAATCTCTATTAACTACTCTTCTTTTTATTACTACCCCATTTCTAGCAACTCAAATTCGAGAAACCATGCTCGACCTTCCCCTAACTTTTTTTCTTCTTACCCAATGTTATTTTTTTACTTCATTTTTAACCAACAAAAAAATAAAAAACCTTATTTTATCCGGTGTTTTTTTAGGTTTAGCTACCGGGACCAAAATTGGTGTCTACACTCCATTTCTAATCATGATTTGTTTTTTATTTTTCATTTTAGATAAATCCAATATCGGACAAAAAATTAAAAACATTTTTATCTATTCTTTTTCCACTTTTTCCGGTTATTGTTTTGCTTATATTTCTTATTTTGTCCAACATCCAAACCCCATTCCTTGGCTCAAACTTCACCAAAAACAATTAGATTTTTATCTCAAACCTCAATCAATCGTCGATCATCTTGCTCCATTAAAAGAAATATTTTTACACAAATTTACTGTAGAAAATATCAGTGATTGGTCCCCAATAATAATAATTGGGTCAATTTTGTTAATTCCTTTATTAGTCTTTTTTATAAAAACAAAAAAACATCAATATTTATATTTAGTTTTATTTTGTCTAGTAATTTTATTAGTTAACTGTTTTATCCCTTTCTTTCCACGATATCTAATGCCAATTATCCCTATTTATATTTTATTAATCTCTTTTACTTTTAAAAAACATCCTTCAGTAATTGTTTTACTCATACTCACTAATTTTATTTTTCTCTATCAATCAATGGCCATAGACAAAGCCGAAGGACACATCAATGCTGTTTCTCGTTTTATTTCTACCAGAAATTATCCAGAGCTATATCGCAGTTTAAATTTTAATGAAACCATTAATGAAGATGAATTTTCTACCGCCCTTGAATATTTTTACAATCAAACATCCACCAAACAAATTGAAATTAATATTACTGATATCCAACAAAATTACCAGAATGCTTCAGCCATATTTAACTTAAAATATCAAACCAACTACGGTCCACTTAACCAAAAAATTTTATTTAAATTTCAAAAAATAAATAATCAATGGAAAACTAATTGGGACTGGGATTATCTATGGCCGAATTATTCTCCAGGAAATAAAATTTACATTGCCAACCAAAGAAATATCCAATCAGTCGATGTTTTTGTAATTCCTCAAGACATGCACGATTGGAGTGCTTCTCTTGCTCAAATAGAAAAAATTACCAATCAAACCATATCTATCTTAGATCAGACAATAAAAACAGTTATTCCAGACAAATATCCCCGATATATTGGCACTCTCAAAAAAAATATTACCACTTTATCTATTCCTGGAGTAAGTCTAAAACCATCATACAAATCAGCTCAAATTTACTTTATTAAAGATAATCAAAAAATATTTATATTCGATTAAAATGTTAAAATAAGCCAATCATTAACCTAAAAATATGGCTAAAAACTTACAAAACGATCTCGTCAACAAAATCGTCAGTCTCTGCAAAAGACGTGGCATAATTTTTCAAAACTCTGAAATTTACGGCGGTATCCAAGGTTTTTATGATTATGGTCCGGTCGGTTCTCTTATGAAACTAAATTGGAAAAATCTTTGGTGGACTGACAATGTTGTCAAACGTCGCGATGTTGTCGGTATTGATGGATCGATTATTACTCATCCTCGTGTATGGGAAGCTTCTGGTCATGTCAAAAATTTTGCTGATATTATGGTTGAATGCAAGTCTTGCCACAAAAGATTTCGTCCCGATCTTCTTGATGACCCTAACAAATGTCCTGAATGTGGTGGTCAATTTACTGAAGGTCGAAAATATAATATTTTATTTGAAACTGAAATTGGTGTTATTGAAGGAGAAAAACTCCACGCTTATTTAAGAGGGGAGGCCTGTCAAACAATCTATCTCGATTTCAAAAACATTGTCGATTCTACTCGCGTCCAAATTCCTTTTGGTATTGCTCAAATTGGAAAAGCTTTCCGAAATGAAATCACTCCCAAAAATTTCTTATATCGAACTCGTGAATTTGAACAGTGGGATATCCAATATTTTGTCCACCCAGACCAAATGGATAAATGGTTTGAATATTGGAAAGAAAATCGTCTTAATTGGTATCAATCACTTTTTAATGACCACAAAAATTTGCGATTCCGAGAACATCAGCCTGACGAATTAGCTTTTTATGCCAAAAAAGCTTTTGATATTGAATACAATGCTCCTTGGGGTTGGGCTGAAATGGAAGGTATCCATTGGCGTTCTGATTATGATTTAACTCAACATTCCAAATTTAGTGGACAAGATTTAAGTTATATTGACCCAACTACTCATGAAAAATATCTTCCTTGGATTACTGAAACTTCTGGTGGAGTTGATCGCAGTTTCTTTTTTATGTTGTTAGACGCTTACAGAGAAGAGCCAACTGAATCCGGAGAAACAAGAACTTATCTAAAAGTAAATCCCAAAATTGCTGCTTACAAAATGGCCATTATTCCACTTGCCGCCAATAAACCAGATTTAATCAATAAAGCTGAAAGTATTTTCCAAAAATTAAATTCAAAATATTCTGTTGATTGGGACGATAGTAGTAATATTGGTAAAAAATATCGCCGCCAAGACGAAATTGGTACTCCCTGGTGTTTAGTTGTTGATTATCAAACACTCGAAGACAACACTGTTTCTATTCGAGATCGAGATACTATGAAACAAATTCGCCTCAATGCCGACGAAATTGACACTTGGTTAGAAAAGCAGTTAAATAGTAGTTATGAAAATAAATAAAATCATTTCTTTTGCTCTCGTTATACTTTTGTCTTCATTTTTCCTTTCTGCTTGCGGCAAAAAAAATACTACCACTGTCAAAAATAATACTCCTGCTCCAAAAACTTTGGAATTATCCGATGCTGAAAAACCAGTTATTAGTCTTATTCCTCGAACCGATGGACATGAACTAAAACTAAAAGTCGACAATATTCCTTCAAAAATTACTCAAGTTGAATACGAATTAATTTATACCGCTCAAGACAATGGTATGGAAATGGAAAAAGGAGTCGGTGATACTGTTAAAATAACTTCTAAAAATATCGAAAAAGATTTACTTTTGGGTACTGCTAGCTGCACCAATGGTTGCAAATACAAATATGATGAAGGTATTACTGGTGGAACTCTTTCTCTTACTTTTTACACTGATGATAATCAAAGCGCCACTTATGAAACTTCATTCGTTCTAAAAACTTCTTCAGATATCAAAAAAGCTGGTGGACTTTCTCTATCCTTGGAAAATCTTGAAATCAAAGCCACTACCACTACCAAAAGTGATTACTTTGTTCTCATCAAAAATTTCCCATCATATTATTCGGTATTTTCAAATGGCACTGGAGCTGGAAAAATCACTTCCATTTCACCTACCAATGTAACCAAAGATAATACTTCCACTATTATCGGGAACTACTTGATTAAATAATGAATTATCATCTTCCGGTTTTATTACGAGAAACTCTCGACCAATTATCGGTTACACCCGGGAATATTTATATTGACGCTACTTTAGGTCATGGCGGACATACTATTGAAATTCTCAAACAAGGCGGCATTGTTTATGGCTTTGATCAAGATCCCAAAAATTTAGAAATTGCTACCAATCGAATCAAAGAATCAAATCTCAATTCTAATTTTCATCCCATTCATTCAAATTTTAATCAACTCAAAAAAATAGTTAACCAAAAAATTGGCCAAAAAATCGATGGTCTAATTGCTGATTTAGGATTAAGTTCTAGTCAACAAACCGATCAAAATAGGGGATTTTCATTTAATGATAATTCTTCCCTCGATATGCGGCTTGATCCGCTCTCCCAAAATTTAACTGCCGAAAATATTATCAATACTTATTCTTTTGACCAACTTTACGAAATTTTTACCAAATTCGGCCAAGAACTTTACAGTAAACCCCTAATTATTCAAATAATTAAAGAAAGACAAAAATCACCTATAAAAACTGGCGAAAGATTGGCCAATATCGTCAGAGAATTTTATTTCAATCGCCACATTCGTACCAAAATAGACCCTAGTACCAAAATATTTTTAAGTCTCAGAATCGCAGTTAATCAAGAAAATACCAATCTACAAAAACTATTAAAGCAAAGTCTAGATATTGTTAAACCAAACGGTACTGTCTGTATTATCACTTTTCATTCGGGGGAAGATCGAATTGTTAAACAATTCATCAAAGATGAATCCTCCAAAAATTCAATTATTGCCAATAAACCAATCAAACCATCATTTTCTGAAATCAAGGAAAATTCCTTATCTCGCTCAAGTCTACTTAGATCGTATAAAATAATTTAATGCCCAAATTTTTTATTACTATAATTAGTCTTGCTCTTATTATCCAGATTATTTTTTCCTTTTTCTATTCCAGCGACATCATCACTCAAAATACCAATTTGGCTAACAATCAAACCAAATATAATTCACTGAAATTAGAAGTTGAATCATTAGAAAAACAGTTATCAGATATTAATTCTATTAAAAATATTTCCACTAAAATAAACCCCAATTCTCAATTTATTCAAGACCATCTATGACCAATCAACGTCATAAAATATTATTACTTTCATTAACATTATGTTTTGTTCTAATTGGGGCCAAATTTTTTTATTGGCAAATAATAAAAAGTCCCGATTTGAGAGAAAAAGCTCTTTTCCAAACTTATAAATTAGAAAAACTCATCCCTAGTCGAGGCAAGATATTTTCTTCAGATAATTTTCCTCTAGCCCTAAACCAAACCACCTACAAACTTTCTATTTATAAACCAAATCTAAAAGATTCTTTAGACAATATTTTTTTAAAAATCGATCAAATTCATCCAGACTTTATAAAAAGTAACCAAACACTAATTGACAATTTCAAATCTAATGAAAATCAAAAGTGGCTGACTTTCAATACTGCTATATTAAATTCAGAAAAGGAACAATTAAACTTACCTGGAATAAGTTTTGAAAAAACTCAAAAAAGATATTACCCCGAAGACCCATTATCTAAAAACATTATTGGAATAATAGGCAAAAATTCTCAGGGTGTTGATATTGGATATGGAGGCCTTGAAGCATATTACAACAAACAACTTCAAGGTAAGACTGGGTTTAACTGGGGACCTCAAGATGCCACCGGACAAACCATTCTTACTAAAAAAAGTTGGAATTCAGAAAGCTCTGACGGCCAAAATATTCATACTACTATCAATCGCAGTGTTCAATATTTAGCTCAAAATTTACTTATCGATGGTATTAAAAAATATGATGCCGACTCTGGGTCAATAACCATTATGAATAGCCAAAATGGGGGAATCATTGCCATGACCAGTGCTGTCGCAACCAATTCAGCTACTCCCAGTGCCATAAAAAACTCTGCTATATCCGACCTTTTTGAACCAGGATCAATTTTTAAACCAATCGTTGTTGCTATGGCTCTAGATCAACAAGCTATTGATACTAATTATATTTGCGATCAATGTTCCCATCCAAGAACTATTGGTGAATATACTATTACTAATCATGATAGTGCTACTCACCCCAACTCTACTCTCCAAGATATTATTAAAAATTCCGACAATATCGGTATGAGTTATATTATTTCCAAATTGGGATTAAAAAATTTTTTAAATTATTATCAAAAACTCGAACTCAACCAAAAAACTGGTATCGACCTTCAAGGAGAAGCAAAACCAATAATCAAATCAAATTGGCCAGAGATAGATTTAGCTACCGCTTCTTTTGGTCAAGGAATAACTGTTACTCAAATTAATATGCTTAACGCTTTTAATGTTATTGCTAATGGGGGATATCTTACCAAACCACATGTCTTAGATTTTTTCTCCGACGAATCAGGAAAAATTTACCATCCAAAAAAAAATCCTTCCAATCAAATATTCAATTTTCAATCAATTTCCGACATAAAATCAATTTTGAAATATTCCGTTGAAAATGGCGTTGTTTCTCAGTTTAAGCCCAAAAATATTGAAGTTTGTGCCAAAAGTGGTACTGCTCAAATTGCCGTTAAAGGTGGTTATACCGATTCTTCCACCACCGCTTCATATATTGGTTTTTCACCTTGTGACAATCCCAAATTTACCATGATCGTTACCATTAATAATCCAAAATCATCTCCGTGGGGTTCCAGCACTGCCGCTCCGATTTGGTTTGAATTAGCCTCAAAAATAGCTCATTTGTTATAATAAATCAATCAAAATGATTCAAAAAATCAAGAATATTTTTCTTCATCTCCCCAAAAGTATTTTTTATAACTTTTATTACGGTTTTCCATCCAAAAGATTAACTTTAATAGGTATAACTGGTACAGATGGCAAAACCACCACTTGTACTCTAATTTATGAAATACTTAAAAATTCCGGCATAAATGCTGGTTTAATTACTACCATTGGAGCCAAATTCGGTGATCAACAAATTGACACTGGTCTCCATATGACCAGTCCCGATCCGTCACTCATCCAAAAAATATTTAAAAAAATGGCTGATTCTGGAGTAACTCATGTAGTTTGTGAAGTAACTGCCCATGCACTCGATCAATACCGTTTCTATGGATATCAATTTGATGTCGGCGCCATTATTAATACTTCCCACGAACATTTAGACTATTTTTCTAGTTTAGATCAATACATTAAATCCAAAGCCAAAATTTTTAATCAATCAAAATTTGCAATTTTAAACAAAGACGATCCTTCTTACAAAATTATTAAGCCTGATATAAAAACTGATTTTACCGAATTTAGTATTAACGAAAAATCAAACTATCAAGCCAAAGATATACAGCTCACTAGTAAATTTCTAAAGTTTGTTGTCAATAAATTAGAAATTATTACTGACAGCAATTATTTTTATCAAATTTATAACATCCTAACGGCTCTCGCAGTTATTGAACACCTTAAAATCGATCCTAAAAATTTAATTGAAACCGTCAAAAATTTTCCTCAAACTAAAGGGAGAAGAGAAGAGATTCCTAATGATTTTGGATTCAAAACTATAATTGATTTTGCTCACACTCCAAATGCTCTAAAAAACACTTTGTCGTCTCTAAGAGAAACCAATAATACTGGTAAAATTATTACTATATTTGGTGCCACTGGAGGCAGAGATCAAAGTAAACGACCCCAAATGGGTGAAATAGCTTCTCAAATTTCTGATATTACTATTATTACTGCCGACGACACTCGTAATGAAAAGATTGAAGATATCAATCAACAAATAATTAACGGTATTGATTCCACAAAAACTACCTTCATTGAAAATTTAGATATTTCCCAAATTAAAAAAGCCATTAAAAATAATTCCAACAAACATGTTTATTTTAATATTTATAATCGTCAAGATGCTTTTAATTTGGCCGTTCAATTAGCTCAACCAAAAGATATTATTATTGCCTGTGGAAAAGGCCACGAAACAACCATATTACACGGTAATACTGAATATCCATGGTCCGAAGCCGAAGCTTTTAGAACTGCTTTTCGAATTAAAGATTCAACCAACTAATGCCTCAATTTAATATTCAAAATAACAATTCCATTGAAGAAAACTATAATCTTGGTCTTTTACCTCAAAGAAATCAAATAAATTCTTGGTATTTAGAAACCAGTTCTCGTTCAAATCTTTTACAGTTTAATCTTAGTTCAGAAAATCGTCGAATTTTAAACAAAACCCAAAATTTTTCTTTTCAAAAAATAAAACTATCCGATTTTCAATACGATTTAAATGTTCAAAAACAAATTTTTGGTTGGATTAAAAAACTAGATTGGGATTTTCCCACTAGTTCAGTAAAACAAATTTTTACCAATCACATTTTTAATTATGTTTATATCTGGAAAACGAACGACGGACAAATTGCTGCCTATGCTATTTGTTATTTTTCAAATGAAATAAGTCATATCGCTTATGTTTTTTATAATCCCGAGTTCAGCCACGACAATCTTCCTATTCGACTAGTGCTTCAAGTAATCATTGATAGTCATGACATTGGTTTAAAATACTGCTATCTCGGTCGCTTTTCAGAAAACAACGGATTTTACAAAAGAAATATGCCAGGATTTGAATATTTTAAAGACAATCATTGGCAAATTTTATAATCAATATGCATATTCATATTTTAGGCATGGCTGGCACAATGACTGCGCCTTTAGCCGTCAATCTTAAAAAACAAGGAAATATTGTTACTGGATCCGATCAAGAAAAAATCTATCCTCCAATCAGTACTATTTTAAAAAAAGCCGATATATCAATCAATTCGATAAATATCGATAATAATATTGACCTTGTTATTGTTGGCTCTTCTTATAATTCTTTCCAAAAAACCAAAACTGAATTTAATCTAATCAAAAAATTAAAAATACCTTATATATCCGCCACTGATTACATTAGTAAAAATTTAATCCAAAAAAATTCTATTTTAATTGCTGGTAGTTTTGGTAAAACCACTATCACTAGTTTAATTAGTTGGATTTTTTTGAAAGCCAAAAAAAATCCTAACTATATGTTTGGCGGCGATCCTAAAAATAAATTTTCATCGGTTAATATTTCACTATCAGATTGGTCGGTTGTAGAAGCCGATGAATCCATCCATGGCCTCGACAAAAAAGCTAAATTTTTATATTACCCAGTTAAATATTTAGTTCTTACCAGTGCCGATTGGGAACACAAAGACTCCTATCCAAAAGAGATTAGTAATTTCAACGCTTTCAAAAAATTAATTATAAATATTCCCAAAGACGGATTTCTTTTGTTTAACTCCCAAAGTTCCACTGCCAAAAAAGCCAGTCTATATGCCAATTGTCCAATAATTACCTACAATTCTGTCGATTCTGATTATTTTATCGACAAAATAAAAATTAAAAACAATCTAACCACTCTCATAATTCACACTCCAAAAGGTTTGATAAAAATTGATACTCAACTAATTGGTCAATTCAATTTTGAAAATATTTTAGCAGCAGTGGCTCTATCCGATTCCCTCGGAATAAGTCCCCATATCATTCAAAAAGCTATCTTTTCTTTTCGGGGTATCAAGCGTCGCTTAGAATTAGTTGCCAACTACAAAAAAATATTATTTTTCGACGATTTTGCTCAATCATCACCAAGAATAAAATCTGTCATTGATTCCCTCAAAAATCAATTCCCTCAAAAAAATATTAAGGTGTTTTTCCAACCTCACGCCTCTTTTAGCCAATATCGTCAAAGTCTTGTTGGTCTAAAAAATGCCTTTAAATCGGCCACAGAAATTGTTTTAGGCCAGTTAAAATTCAACCCAAACATTGAAAAAAAAGATAGAAATACCGCTAAAGATTTTAGAAATGTATTAGGAACCAAACTAATTTATCTTCCCCTCGAAAAGCAGATTATCCAGTATTATAAAGATAGTCTTATGTCAAACGACATCTTAATATATATGAGTTCTGGCGGGTTAAGTGGCTATCATGTTTTTAAATCTATTATTAATAGTTTCAAAAAATAATTTATATGTCTCGATACATTATTAATGGTGGCAAAAAACTTCAAGGAGAAGTTTCTATTCGTGGTGCCAAAAATGCCAGTTATAAACAAATTATTGCCTCAATATTAACCAAAGAAACTGTCAAATTAACCAATGTTCCCAATATTTCAGATGTAAAAATAACTGAAAGCATCGCCAAAAGTGTCGGTTCAAAAATAAATTATTGTGGTGAACATTGTCTTGAAATTACCACTCCCAAAATCATCAACTCCACCGTTCCTATTGGCACTGGAGAAAAATCACGAACTTCATTTATGTTTTCTGCTCCATTACTTTATCACACAGGTAAGGCTATAGTTCCCATGCCTGGTGGAGATAAACTTGGAGCTAGACCTCTCGATCGTCTTTTTGATTGTTTTTCCAAAATGGGAATCAAAACCACTCAAACTGAAAATCAAATAATATTTGAAACTAACAAAATTAAACCAGTCCACTACACTTTTAACAAACCAACCCACACTGTAACTGAAACCATTATCATGATGGCTGCTGTTACTCCTGGAGAAACCATTTTAGATAATTCTGCTCAGGAACCAGAAATAGACGATCTAATTTCCATGTTAAACGATATGGGAGCCAAAATTAATCGAGATCCCAATGATTTAAAACGAATTATCATTAATGGAGTTTCTTCACTTCATCAAACTCAACATCAAATTATTTCTGACAGAAATGAAGTGGTTACTTTTATCTGTGCTGCTCTGGCTACTCAAGGATCAGTTAATATTTTAAAAGCCGATCCAAAAATAATTCAAACTTTTTTAAATACTATTGAAACTATGGGAGCCAAAGTAATTCCTGGCCAAGATGAAATTAGTGTATCTTGGGTCAAGCCACTCAAAAATATTAATATTGAAACTGGTCCAGAGCCAGGGTTTATGACTGACTGGCAAGCTGTCTTTACTGTTCTTTTAACCCAAACCGTTGGTTGCAGCAGTATTATTGAAAGAGTTTATCCTTCTCGCTTCCAACATATCAAAAATCTCCAACAAATGGGAGTAAAAGTAAATTTTTTCAATCCAATTGTTGATGATCCATTAACTTATTATCAATTTAATCCTGAAAGTGATAAACCAGAATTCTTTCATGGAGTAAAAATTTACGGACCAACCAAATTAAAACCTTCAAATTTTGTCATCAATGACCTTCGAGCCGGCGCCTCAACCACTCTTGCTGCTCTTACTGCCCAAGGAACATCTATTATTGATGGAGTTGAATACATCGAAAGAGGCTATGAAAAATTAGCCGAGAGACTTTGTTCTTTAGGTGCTAACATAGAATATATCAAAACATAATTATGACTCATTTATATTTAGGACTCTTACTTTTTGCCTTTTTAATAACCAGTATTTTAGTCGTCCCATTTATCAATCTTTTATATAAATTAAAATTCCAACGCCAAAAACAAGTTACCACTGACTTTTTAAATAAAAAAACCCCCATTTTTGATAAATTTCATAACCAAAAATCGGGCACACCCGTTGGTGGGGGATTACTTATCATCATTTCCGTCTGCATTCTTTTTATTGTTCTTTTTCCTATAATCAAATTTTCCAAAATATTTGTCTCCAGTAATTATCAGATAAATCATGAGCTCATAATTATCTTTTTCACTTTTATTAGTTTCGGATTACTTGGATTGTACGACGATATTTATAAATTTTTTGGATTCAAAAAAACTGGTTTTTTTGGGTTGAGATTAATTCATAAATTAATTCTTCAACTAGTTTTATCCACTATAATATCCCTTCTTATTTTTCTCCAGTTAAAAATTGATTTCATTTATATCCCATTTTTAGGTGCAATTCATTTGGGTTGGTTTTTTGTTCCTATTTCTGTAACTATAATTACCGGTTTTGCTAATTTTTTTAACATCACCGATGGTTTAGACGGCTTGTCTTCCGGTCTACTTATGATTGCTCTCTTTGCCTTTTGGTTTTTATCTAGTAACTCTCTTGATACTCCGATTTCTCTTTTTCTTGCTTTATGGATTGGTTCAATTATTGCCTTTCTTTACTTCAATATTTATCCAGCTAGAATTTGGCTTGGCGATGTCGGTGCTTTATCATTTGGAGCCACATTTGCAGTAATTGCTCTGTTATTAGGTAAAATTGTTCCACTTCTTATTGTTGGATCACCTTTTATTATTGAAGGTTTAAGTAGTGCTATTCAAATTATCAGCAAAAAATATTTTAAGAAAAAAGTTTTTCCGGCTGCTCCGCTTCATTTGACTTTACAAAATATGGGGTGGGAAGAACCAAAGATTGTTACTCGTGCTTGGTTAGCTGGTATTATTTTAGCTATTTTTGGACTATGGTTGGGACTAAATTAAAACAAGAAATAGATAAATATCTTAACTTGCCATACATGACCAATATTTTGCGTGATGGCAAGGTAATCAAAGAACGAGTTCTTGGTGGCAAAGGTAATTGGAAAGATATTCAAAAAGAAACTCAAAAAATAGCCAAAAAAGAAAAAGTAAACCTCCAAAAACTAACTTCAAAACAGCTTTATAATTTCCAAAAAAAACATAAAATTGGTATTGATTGTTCCGGTCTTGTTTGTCAGCTCTTAAATTTTTATTTTAAAACTAAATTAAACCCACGAAGAACCTCTGCCGATATGCTCACTTCAACTCCACTTTCTCAAAAAATCGAAAATTTTCAGGATATCAAACCAGGCGATCTAATCCGTCAAAAAAATGGCCATCATGTACTATTTATTGTTGAAAAAAACGGCACCAAAATCTCTTACATTGATAGTTCTTTTTGGGGTAGAGGAGTCAAATACGGCCAAGCCGATCTCACCGACCCATCATTTGACAATCAAGGCGTTTATCGATTACTTCTCTTCAATTAGTTCTTTAAATTGAAGTGGTTCGAGAGACAAAATTTCAACTTCAGTTCCACATTCTTCACATTCAAGAATATCTCCAATCATCATTCCTTCTGGTTGCTTAATTTCTGCTTCACAATCAGGACATATAATTTTGTTTATTTCTGTCATATTTAAGATAAAAAATATATAATAAGGCTAACTCAACCATTATATGACAAATACACCACTAGTTAAATTAGACAATTTCTATCTAAAACGAGAAGATCAAAATACCACTGGTTCAGCCAAAGACAGGGCAATTGTTCTTCAAATTGCCAATCTCAAAAAGAATAATTTTACCAAAGCTGTTATTTCCAGCACCGGTAATGCTGCCATTTCCGCCGCTTATTTTTGTCAACAAAATCAAATCGACTTAACTATTTTTTTATCTGACAAAGTTAACCCCCAAAAATTAGACATTTTAAAAAAATATCCTTCAGAAATAATTCTAGTCAAAAAACCCATTAGCCAAGCCATAAAATTTTCTAAAAAAAATCAAGCCTATTTGCTTCGTCAATCAACCGACCCTGTCGCTCTCAATGGTTATTCCCAAATTGGTCAAGAAATAATCGATCAACTACCTCAAGTTTCCAGTATCTTTATTCCCATTGGTAGTGGTACAACTTTGTTAGGAATCTCCCAAAAACTTCCTGATTCAGTAAAAATTTTTGGTGCTCAGTCAGCCGCCAACTGCCCTATCAGTAAAAACTTTGATAAAAATTTTGTCCCTGAAACTAGACTGATAACCGATTCTCTTTCTGCCAAATTTATTCCTCAAAAAAATAAAATAATCGACGCTATCAAAAAATCAAACGGCTTTTCTTTTGTCATTCAAAACGAATCAATCATTTCCGCCAATCAATTCCTAGAATCAAAAGATATTTTCACTTCACTTGAAGGAAGTCTAGCCTACGCTGCTTTTAAAAAAGCTAAACAAAACAATTTTAATATTGGCGACTATCCTGTTATTTTATTAACTGGAGCCAAAAGATGAATTTAATTGAAAGTTTTAACCAAAGTAATTATCATTTTTATTTTCTAGTCGTCGATAAATTTTTAGATATTGATTTTCCAGAACTAAAAAATTTTGAAAAAATTTACATCTCAAATTATCCATCAATTACTGTTAAAAACAGTGGCAATCTATTATCTCACCCCCAGGTTATTGAATATATTTCCAACAATTTCCAAAAAGATAATCTCAATCCTGTAATAGTTTCCTTCAAACCATCAGCCAAAATTGAAATCATTTGTAAAAAATTCAATTGGATCAATGCTAACAATCCACATCAGCTCAATCGCTTTTTAGAAGACAAGATTGAATTTATTCAACTTTGTCAAAAAAATAATATTTCCACCATCCCCACCACTATTGATATTTTTAACCAAAAAAACTTTTTGAAATATCAACAAATGCTTGGCCAAAAAATGGTTATCCAATCTCACTTTGGTTGGGCCGGAAAAAGTACTTTTTCAGCTTCCAATTGGGATGATATAAAAGACAAAATTCCCCAACAAAGTCTAGTTAAATTTTCTCCTTTTATTACTGGTTATTCTCTCTTAAACAATTGCTGTCTTACTTCCAATGGTCTTATTCAAAGCCCACCAGCCTTACAATATACTGGCTTACCTTTGTTTACCAAAAATCCCTTTGCCACAGTTGGTCGTCAATGGCCATCTCTTGCTTCACCAGAAATATTAGAAAAAATCAAAAATATTACTCACAAATTTTCCGAAGTCATCAAAGCTCTCAACTATCGTGGTTTTTTTGGCCTTGATTTTTTAGTTCATGACGAGGAAGTTTTTTTACTAGAATGTAACCCTCGTCTCACTGCTTCTTTTGCCTTCTACAATCAAATTGAAGTTCGACAAAATTTAAATCCATTGTTTTTATTCCATCTAGCCCAATTTATTGATTTAAAATTCACATTTGATTTAGAATCTGAACAAAAAAGATTTTACAACTACAATATTATTGGTTCCGAAATCACTGTCAAAAACGAAGATAGCCAAACCATAAAAAAATATCACGATTTCACTATTTTTTCTGATCAAATTGACCCCATCATTATTCCTCAAAAAATAATCAACCTACTTAATGAAACCACATAAACCACCGCTATTTTTTCTTGTTTCTAGTCTAATAATTATCGGTATCATTTTTATTTCTATCTCCTCACTTACCGAAGCCAATTCCACTATTGGTGATAAATTTTTTTTCCTTCGTAAACAGGGATTTTGGTTATTAGTTAGTTTGGTTGTTTTTTATATAACTTCGAAAATAAAACTAGAAACAATTCAGAAACTATCATCAATCATTTATTTATTTTCCATAGTCAGTCTAATTCTGGTTTTAATTCCAGGATTCAGCAATCAAGCTCTTGGAGCTAGACGCTGGCTAAATTTAGGTATATTTAGTTTTCAGCCATCAGAAGTTCTTAAACTCAGTTCCATTATTTTCTTCGCTAGTCATTTTTCCAAAGAACAATTTCGTAATTTCAAAAATCTTATTTTGTATTTAGTCGGACCATTTATTTTAATAATTTTAGAGCCAAATTTAAGTACTGCCATTCTTATAACTGCGGTTGTTATTTCTATTTTTTATCTAGCAGGAGGGAAAATTCTTCCTTTATTTTTTCTTTGCCTTACTATAATTGGACTAAGTTTGATTTTAATTTTAACCTCACCATACAGGGCCGCTCGTCTTCAAACACTCTTAAATCCTCAAAACAATACTGAATCCACTTCTTATCATAGTAATCAAATAATTCTTTCTCTTTCTTCGGGAGGTTTTTTTGGAAAAGGTTTTGCTAATTCTGACCAAAAATATAAATTTTTACCCAAAATATCCACCGATTCAATCTTGGCTATTATTGGCGAAGAAACTGGTTTCTTGGGAATTACTGTAATTATCTTTATTTATATTTATTTAATTTCTTATTTATTAAAAATATCTTCTCTTATTACCAACCAGTTTCAATCACTAATTGTTTCTGGAACAGCCTGTTGGATCGCTTATCAATGTCTAATAAACATATCAGCTGTTGCCGCCATCATTCCGCTAACTGGTGTTCCACTCCCATTCATCTCGTATGGAGGATCATCATTGATAACTTTATTCACTGCCATCGGTTTAGTCAGAAATATCGAAAAAAGAAACTCATTATTGATATACTCTGATAATGACTCAAAAGTTAAACAAAACCATCATCATCACCGGCACTCATCTCACTCCCGCTCTTGAATTGATTCGACAGCTTCAGTCTGACCCTCAAATCAACTGGCAAATACATTATATTGGACGAGCTTCAAACTCCAATGATCCTGCCGATATTTCCATCGAATCAACCGTAATACCAAAAAACAATGTCAAATTTTATCCTATTCACTGTGGAAAATTTGATCGAAGATATCTTCCCAATACTATTGTCGGAATTTCCAAAACAATTCATGGTTTTTTTGAATCGTCAAAAATTATTAGACAAATCAAACCCGATATTATTGTTTCATTTGGCGGATATGTCTCAGTTCCAGTAATTTTTAATGGATGGATTAAAAAAATTAAAACTATTACCCACGAACAAACTCTCACTAACAGTTTAACCACTAAAATTAATAGTCTCTTTGTAGATAAAATTGCTCTTTCTTTCGAAAATAAAAATCAAATAAAACAACTCAATCAAAATAAAATTGTCATTACTGGAAATCTACTCCGTTATGAATTATTCAATGACAAAATTTCTAAACCAAATCCAAAATTTTCGACTTCCAAACCAACGATTTACATAACCGCCGGTAACCAAGGTTCCCATATTATCAACATAAACATTGAAAAAATACTGCCTCAACTCAATGAATTTCAAATAATTCACCAAGTTGGCAAAAATGATTTTAGCTATTTCAAAAAATTAGAAAATAAATATTCCAATTATTTTCCATTTGACTATTTAGATACCGATTATCTTACTTGGGTTATTTATAATTCTGATATTTTAATTAGCCGATCTGGAGCTAATACTAGTCAAGAAATTGTCGCTTTTAATAAAAAATCTATTCTAATTCCATTACCAAAAAGCCAACAAGATGAACAATTACTCAACGCCCTCTGGGTCAAAGAAAAATTACCTCTTAACACTATTATCATCTCTCAAGAAGATTTAACTCCCGAAAAATTGTTAAGTTCTATCAAATCTTTATTCAAGACCAAAAACCAATCTTCTACAGTCAAATATCAACCAAATTTAAAACTTCTAGAACTTATACATGAAATTATTTAAAGTAATAATTCCATTTGTAACTATTTTAGGAATTTTTATTTACATTTATTTTTACCAACAAAACAAACAGTTTTCTCCAATCTCTTCTCAAAATGATTTCTATTCAAAACTAAATTCTGCCATCCAAACCAGCCAACTAAAAGTATCTCAAATAAGTATTAATGACTTTAATAATGAAGTTGAATTTTATCTAACCAATGGCAATAACCAGGTCAAAATTTATTTTTCAACTCAAAAAGATCCTTACTGGCAGATTTCTTCTTTACAAGAAGTCCTAAAAACCGCTAGAATTAAGGATAAAGAACTTAAATTAATTGATTTAAGTTCAGCACACCCTTATGCCACATTCAAAAATAATTAGCGGTATCGACATCGGTACTTCAAAAATAACCACAATCATTGGCCAATATTTAGACGAAGAGGATAAGTTTAATGTTATTGCTGTTTCTTCAATTCCAGCTGTTGGATTTCGTCGAGGTCAAATAATTAATCTCGAACAAGCTTCAAACACCATTACCCAAAGTATAGAATCAGCCGAAAGAATGGCTGGATTTCAATTAAATTCTGCTTCTGTTTGTATTTCTGCTCCTCACATTGAGTCTGTTAATTCACATGGAGTTGTTGCCATCAGTAATCCCAATGGTGAAATATGTCAAAATGACATTGATCGAGTTATCGAAGCTGCCAAAGCTATTTCACTCCCAGCTGGCAAAGAATTAATTCACATTATTCCAATTCGTTACACCGTCGATGGACAGGAAGGTGTTATTGATCCTCTAAGTATGAATGGTGTTCGTCTCGAAGTTGAAGCTCACCTTATTTTAGCCTCCAGTCCATCTCTAAAAAATCTCAAAAAATGTCTTGAAGACATTGGTATTAAAATTGATAATTTAATTTATTCCGGACTCGCTACCGCCAAATCAGCCCTTACTGAAACCGAAAAAGAACTCGGAGTTGCCCTCATAGATATCGGTGGAAGTATTACTACTATTACAATTTTCAACGAAGGGGCCCCAGTGTTTTCTTCTGTTATTCCTGTAGGTGCCACCAATATTACCAATGATCTTGCTATAGGATTACGATTTTCTATTGAAGATGCCGAAAAAATTAAATTAAGACTAACCAAGATCGTCGAAAACAAAAAATTCGAAGATGAAATTCCACTTTCCCAATTTGATGTCAATGCTGATGACAACCACAAAATTTCTGTTCAAACAGCCGTCAATGGTATTATCAAACCTCGAGTTGAAGAAATTTTCCACTTAATTTATGAACAATTAGAAAATAGTGGATATCACCAAAAAATTCCCGCTGGATTAGTCCTCACCGGCGGCGGTTCACAAACCATCAATATTAAAGAAATTTGTGAAAAAATAATTCCTTTACCATTAAGGATTTCTACTCCACCAAAAATAGGTGGTATTATTGATGATATTCTCAATCCTGCTTATAGTAGTTCTATTGGTCTTCTTATGCTTACCAACGAAAATAAAAATATTAAAACCAATTCAACTAAAAAATCTTCTATTTCTTTCAATGGATTTTTTGACAAAATCAAAAAATTAGTTAAACCCCTTCTCCCTTAATTTATGGGATTAATCAAAACTCTTACTGGTCAATTTGCCAAAATTAAAGTCATCGGTGTTGGTGGCGGTGGTAATAACGCTATCAATTCTATGATTGCCGAAGACAGTATCAAAGGCGTCGATTTTATTGCTGTTAATACCGATTCCCAAGCTCTTTTAAATTCTTTAGCCCCAATAAAAATTCAAATTGGTGAAAAACTTACCAAGGGTTTAGGTGCTGGTGGAAATCCTCAAATGGGTCAAAAAGCCGCCGAAGAATCTCGTGAAAGAATCAAAGAAGTTCTAAATGGGACCGATATGGTTTTCATTACCGGTGGAATGGGAGGTGGAACTTGTACTGGTGCTGCTCCAATTATTGCCGAAATCGCCAAAAAAGAATTAGGAATTTTAACTATTGCTGTGGTTACTAAACCATTTATGTTTGAGGGAACTCGTCGTATGACTAATGCTGAGGAAGGTGTTTCTCAGTTAAGAAATTTTGTTGATACTCTCATCGTCATTCCCAACCAAAAAGTTATGGAAGTGGTCAATGATAAAGCCACCCTATTAGAAGCCTTCAAAATTGCTGATTCTGTTTTAAACAAGGGTACAAAAGCCATCGCCGATCTTATCACTGTTCCTGGTCTTATAAATCTAGATTTTGCCGATATTAAGGCAGTTATGAGTAATGCTGGATCAGCTCTCATGGGAGTTGGTGAAGCCGAAGGTGAAAATAGATCTCAAAAAGCAGTCAATGCAGCTGTTGAATCACCTCTTGTTGAGGTCAGTATCGAAGGGGCTAGGGGAGTCTTAATTAATATTACAGGAGGATCTGATCTCACCATGTCCGAAATAGAAGAAGCCGCCAAAACCATTACCGAAAGGGCTGCTCCTGATGCCAATATTATTTTTGGAGCTACTATTGATCCAGAGTTAAAAGGCAAAATAAAAATTTCTGTAATTGCCACCGGATTTGATTCTACAAAAGCTCATTTTTATCAATCAGTAAAAAAACCAACCATAAATATTTCTCAACATGTTGATCCACAAATCGTCAAAAAAGAGGAACCAAAAGAAGTAAATGATCAAGACATCCAAAAGTTTTTAGGTGATCAAAAAATTCCCACCGGTATTGATATTGTTGATGAATTCGACATCCCCGCCTTTTTACGAAAAAGTAATTAAAAAAAATTCCAAATTAAAAGCGGCTAGAGATATTGAGTGAAATGATTTTTTGTACCAATTTGGCACCATCATTTTACTAATACTCTAACCGCTCTCAATACAAAAGGATAATTACCTAAAAAAAAGATCAGCCAAACGATCAGCTATTCCACCCCCAAATACTACCAAAAAAAGCACAAACAATCCCAGCACATAATGATACCAACGAACCTCTTCCATCGTTATAGCCCCTTTCGTATTTTGATAAAGTACATCTATCTCAAAGCTTGAAAGCTAAATCTCAAGCCAAAAAAAGATTTTTTAGTTCAGCAATTTTCATTGTCAAACTGTCCTATAATATCATAAAGTGCAGAAAAAGTCAATATCTTTAGGCATAAAAATAGTGTAAAATACGCTATGTCCAAGTTTAAAAATATTCCTCAAAACATCAGCTTTTCTTCTCTTGAAGAAGAAATCATAAAATTTTGGAAGGAAAATAAAATTTTTGAAAAATCAGTTGAATCTCGTCCAGAAGAGAACAGCTACAGTTTTTATGATGGTCCTCCTTTTATTACTGGTATGCCCCATCACGGTCATTTATTGTCTAGTATTGCCAAAGACGTCATTCCCCGTTACTGGACTATGAAAGGCAAGCGTGTTCGTCGAGTTTGGGGTTGGGATTGTCATGGACTTCCCGCCGAAAATAAAGTTGAAGAAATACTTGGTCTCAAAAACAAAAAAGATATCGAAACTATCGGTATCAAAAAATATATTGATGCCTGTTATGACTATGTCCAAAATGTTTCTCAAGAATGGCCTTGGTATGTTGATCATATCGGCCGTTGGGTCGATTTGGAGCACGCCTACAAAACCATGGATTTGGAATATATGGAAAGTGTCATGTGGGTTTTCTCAGAAATTTATAAAAAAGGCCTAATTTACAAAGGTAATCGTATTTCTTTATATTGCCCTCGTTGTTCTACTCCTCTTTCTAATTTTGAAATTGCCATGGACAATTCTTACAAAGATGTCGAAGATCCAGCCATTTCTATCAAATTCAAATTAGCTGATCGTGATGCTTATGTTTTAGCTTGGACCACCACTCCTTGGACTCTTCCTGGAAATCTTGCTTTAGCCGTAAACAAAAACGAAACTTATTCTGAAATAAAAGTTAATAATGAAAATTTGATTTTAGCCAAAGCTAGAATTGATGCTGTCTTAACTGATCAAAAATACGAAGTTGTTAATGAATTCAAAGGACAAGATTTAATCGGTCTTTCCTACGAACCTCTTTATAATTTCTTCGAAACTACCGAAAAAGATTACAAAATTTATCACGCTGATTTTGTTTCTATGACCGATGGGACTGGAATCGTTCACATTGCTCCAGGCTTTGGTGAAGATGACGCTTTTTTAGGCAAAGAAAATTATTTATCCATTATCGATCATGTCGACGATGAAGGTAAAATAATTGATAAAGTAACTCCATTTGCCGGTCTTTTCGTCAAAAAAGCTGACCCATTAGTCATTGAAGATCTAAAAAATCGAAATTTACTTTTCAAAGAAGAAAAAATTACTCACAGTTATCCTTTTTGTTACCGTTGTAGTACTCCTCTAATCTACAAATCACAAACTGCTTGGTATCTCAATGTTCAATCTATCAAAGATAACATGCGAAAAACCAATCAAAAAATCAATTGGGTTCCAGAACATATTAAAGACGGCCGTTTTGGACAGGGGATTGAAACTGCTCCAGATTGGTGTTTATCCCGTTCTCGATTTTGGGCTTCACCTATTCCAGTTTGGGAATGTAGTTGTGGTCAAAATTTTGTTCCTTCAAGTATTGCCGAATTAGAGGCAAAATCAGGTAAAAAAGTTACCAACCTTCACAAACCGGATATCGATGAAGTTACCATCAAATGTGATAAGTGTGGTAAAGAAGTTCATCGTGTTCCAGAAGTTTTAGATTGTTGGTTTGAATCAGGAGCCATGCCCTATGCCCAAATTCATTATCCTTTCGAAAACAAAGAATTTTTCAAAAATAGTTTTCCAGCTGATTATATTATTGAATACATCGGTCAGACTCGTGGTTGGTTTTACACTCTTCATGTTTTATCCAACGCTCTTTTTGCCTCAGAATCCTTCAAAAATTGCGTCGTTACCGGAACTATTATGGGCACCGACGGTCGCAAAATGAGTAAACTTTTCAAAAATTATCCCGACACCAAAATGGTCCTCCAAAAATATGGCGGTGAAGCTATGCGTCTTTATCTTATGAGTGGAGTCATTATGGTTGGAGAAAATATGAATATCAATGAAAAAGAAATTGATAATCAAGTTAAAAATATTTTGTTACCACTTTGGAATTCATTCAAATATTTTTTGACCTATGCTAATCTTTTTGATTTTGTCCCTCAAGACAATCCTCAAAATTCAACCAATGTCCTTGATCAATGGATCCAAAATCAAACCAATAATCTCACCAGTAATTTAAGTAAATTTTTGGAAGAGTACAATTTACCCAATGCTACCAGATTAATTGAAACATATGTCAACGATCTTTCTCGCTGGTATATTCGCCAATCACGCGATCGTTTTGTCAATGGAGACAGTCAAGCTCTTCAAACTCTTTGGCAAGTCTTAGTCCAATTCAGTTTAACCACCGCCCCAATTATTCCTTTCATCACTGAATATTTTTGGCAAAACTTAGTCGTTCCAATTAACTCCAAAAAACCAGAATCAATTCATTTGGAATTTTATCCTTCCACCAATTCTGTTGATCAAAAAATAATTGACAACATGATTATTGTCCAACAAATTTGTGAACAGGGGAATATGATCAGAAAAACCAACCAAATTAGCACCCGCCAACCATTGGCCAAATTGACTATTTCTACCAACCAAAAATTAGATTTAAGTGAAAATCTTTTAGAAATAGTCAAAAATGAACTCAATGTTAAAGAAATCGAAATTATTAAATCAAGTGATAATTTAACTGTTTCTCTTGATCTCAATTTAACTGACGAATTAAAGGCCGAAGGAGAAGCTCGCGACTTAATCAGATCGATTCAAAGTCTTCGCAAAGAAGCCAATTTAGATCTCAAAGACAAAGTTAAAGTTTTTGCCCCAGAATGGTCAAAAATGTTTGAGCAAGAAATTTTGTCTAAAACTTTAGCTGTTAGTATTGAAAAATCTAGCGAACTTAAAATCGAAAAAATCAGCTAAAATTTGTTAATGTCAAAAAACCCTTGGTTAGCAGTTTTAATTAGTCTAGTTTTTCTCTTTTGTATTAACATTTTAATGGTTAGTTCTGTTGCTCCATCATTAGTTTGGAAACAATTAATTGCCTGGGGAGTTGGCTTAGTTTTGTTTTTTATTGGTCGTCAAGTCAATCCCAAACAAATTGCCTCATCAAAATGGATTATTTTTATTACTTGCTGTATTTTTTTATTAATTCCAATTTTATTTAACAATATTACTCGCGGCTCTCGCCGTTGGATTGATATTGGTTTTACCACTCTTCAACCATCAGAACTCGTCAAACCTTGGCTCATGTTGTTTTTAGCCAATACCAATATGCCTTTACTTCATCTAATTCCCACTGGGATTATTATGGCTCAACCAGATCTTGGTAGTGCTCTTTCTGTTTTATTTCTTATGGTCCCAATTGTTTTTTACAACCCCAAACTTTTCAAAATATGTCTAATTGGGGGAATTATACTTATCGCCATTTCTCCACTCCTTTATAACGTCGTTCTTCACGATTACCAAAAACAAAGAATAACCAACTTTTTAAATCCATCTTCCGATCCTCTCGGGAAAGGTTACAACGTTATCCAATCAAAAATAGCTATTGGATCAGGTGGTTTTTTTGGCAAAGGTTACAAAAAGGGGACTCAAGGACAATTATTATTTTTACCCGAAAAACACACTGATTTTATGTTTGCTGCCACTGCCGAAGAACTTGGACTCGGTGGAGTTATTTTTATTTTAACCGCCTATTTTTTTCTCATAAAAACCCTAATAACTAAAGCTTTTATGGCCACTAACAATCGTGTTTTATTTTTATTTACTCTTGGAATTGCTCTTCAAATTTGGATGCAAGTCTTTGTTAACATCGGCATGAACATTGGTATTCTTCCAGTTACTGGAATTCCTCTTCCTTTTTTATCTGTTGGGGGTTCTTCTCTTATCGCTCTTCTTTTCTCTATTGGAGTTGTTTATTCTTCCTGAATCCTTGCGAAGAATTATTCCTATGTTATAATCGAAAAGTATGAAATACGCCGTTATTGCCATTTCTGGCTCTCAATTCAAAATTGAAGAAAATCAAAAATTAACCGTCAGTAATTTAAACCTTAAAGAAGGCGACAAATCGGTTTGTGATCAAGTCCTTTTAGTGGCTAATGATGACAAAATCGAAGTTGGAGCACCCACAGTCAAAGGTGCTAAAGTCGAATTCCAAGTTTTAAAAAATTATCAAGGTGAAAAAGTAAAAACTTTTAGATATAAAGCCAAATCAAAATATCGCAAAACTCGAGGATTTAGACCACAATTAACTGATATCCAGATTATCAAAATTACTCAATAAACTATGGCACATACAAAATCACAAGGTAAAACAAATCAAAAAGCTAATCGTCCCGGACAAAGACGTGGTGTCAAAAAGTTCGGTGGTCAAAAAGCCGAAGTTGGCCAAATAATTGTTCGCCAAGTCGGATCTAGTTTTCATGCTGGCAAAGGTACCAAAGCCGGTAAAGACTTTACCATTTATGCTATCAGACCAGGTATAGTAAAATTCTTCAGAAGATTAGGCAAAAACATCGTTTCTGTTATCAAAGACTAATTTGATACAGTTTTTTCTCCTTTTTTCACGACTCTTTTCATAGTAACCTTGTTTCATGATGAAACAAGTAACGCAAATACCTACCAATCAACTCGAACCAAATCCACTTCAACCACGAGGCATAATTTCTCCCGAATCAGTTTCTGAATTAGTTGAATCTATCAGAGAACATGGTATTTTAGAACCACTCATTGTTGCCAAAACTCCAGCCGGATATCAAATTATTGCCGGAGAACGACGTTGGCGTGCCTCTAGAATTCTAAAATTAGAATATGTTCCAGCCATTGTCAAAGAAACCAATCCTCAACAAATGCTAGAAATGGCCATTGTTGAGAATGTTCAACGTAAAGATCTCAATCCAATCGAACGAGCCAAAGCTTTTTTACGGCTAAAAGATGAATTTAGTTTCGACAATAATCAAATTGCCAAAAAAGTTAGTAAAAGTGTCCCTTATGTCATCAATTGTCTAAAACTTTTGACTTTACCAGATGCTCTAAAAGATGGACTTTTATCAGGACTAATAACTGAGGGACACGCTCGTGCATTGTCCAGCATTGGGGATACTAGACTAACAATTGAAGCATATAAAATAGTTTTAAAAGAAAAAGCCTCTGTTCGCCGAGCTGAAGATATCGCTCGCCGTATGCGAAAACAAATTGAAGAAGGAACAGTTCCTATTACCAAAGAAAATTTACCTCAATTTTTAAAATCTCGACTCGACAATATCAGTACTGATTTAAAAACTTTTTTCAAAGACAATACCACTAATGTAAAAATTACCCAAACCAACGTAGTTACTCAAGTTACTTTTCAGTTTAAAGGACCTGTTGACAAACGCTTTGAAAATCTCAAAGACCTCTACAAACAAATCTGCAAAAAAGACTTAACTAACCCAAATAGTTAGAACGATACTTTTGGAACCAAGCCAATTGATCCAATTGGCCAATACTTAAAAAATGCCTTACCTACAATCAATTTTCTCTCTATCGTTCCAAATTCACGTCCATCACGAGAATTAGGTCTATTATCACCCAAACACAAATATTGTCCCTCTGGTACTACTACCTCTACTCCTTCCTTCATATATTCACCTGGAGAGCTATAGACTTTTTCCGGCAAAAAGCTTTGATCCAATAAACTTCCATTGAGATAAATATCTCCTTGTTTTAGCATAACTTTATCGCCTGGCACCCCAATTACCCTTTTTATATATTCACATTCATCTGCCGCACAAGGTTCACTTGCAGGAGCCTTAAACACTACCACATCACCTCGCTTTGGTGATCCAAATTGATAGCTCAATTTGTCTGTCAATAAAAATTCTTTATCTAAAAAATTCGGATACATTGAACTGCCTTTAACTTCATTTGGTTGAGCTACAAACAAATACAAAAGTACAAAAACCGACAAAGCCAAAACAATTGACTGGATAAATTCCAACAAAAAACTGCCAATACTTCCTCTTTGACTTTTATATATATTTTTCATACTTCAAATTCTAACTGATATAATTACGAAAAGCCAGAATTTCTTGGTTGTTTAGCTCAGTTGGTTAGAGCGCTTCGTTCACATCGAAG
>Ga0265297_10002169_pt1 | contig 41394 bp, 55 predicted proteins | sample Munlanlwell13791_FD_192502 | JGI IMG/M metagenome (GOLD analysis project Ga0265297, IMG submission 192502) | Leachate microbial communities from a municipal landfill in Southern Ontario, Canada - Leachate well 137-91 | ecosystem: Engineered > Solid waste > Landfill > Unclassified | place... | reverse complement strand
CATTTTTTTACCTTTTCATCGACCTCATCTTCGGTGAGCACTCCAGTGGCGACCTTGTTTAAATAATCCTTATATTTTGCAATTACGGTTGATTTCCACTCGTCAACACGGTCTTCTTCATAGATTTGAGCCATGATTGGAGCGAAAATATCCTCAATTTTGATGCCTAATTCGAGGTGTTCTACCTTTAACCACTCAAGGCCAATGGTATAAATTCGGCGGTCTAACTGGGCGCGGGTGCGGTAAACTTTCGACTTTTCGAAGATCTGTTGGGCTATCTCATTCTGGACCGGATAGATATAAGGTTGTATTCTATGGGTCGCTCCTTTTATCCCTGTCATGGCCGGAAATTTGACCTTTTTAACCAAGTAAACGAACTTATTCCAGATGGTTTTATTGTTCTCATTTTGGATGTCTTGGAACAGGACAGTTTTCTCTTCTTTGGTGAGTTTTTTAGGCTCATCCGGATCACTTAAACGATAGATTTCCTGGGTAACTTTTTCTTTCATAATTGCGATTAAACCTCCTTTTCACTTGGTCTTATTTCTAAAATTCCTGGCATATCATCACTGCACCCATCAACATATTCATCAAGTACCAGCATTGCATTATGCACCGCCATAGGGTCTACTTTATCTCGAATAATTATATGGATAGCATCAATAAAATTCATCATTTTCCAAATATTTGGTTTTCTATGTCGTGATAAATAGCAAGCGCCAGATGTCATTGAATAATTTTTACTCCATCCTGTTGAATCAGGCCATGGGCCAACTTTAATTTCATTGGTATTTGGATTCCATGCTATCATTGCTTTTGCTGATTTCATTATTTAAACCTCCTTCTTAATATTATTGAATTATGTATGTCTTACCACAATGGGGACAAATTATTTTTCCGTTGTGATCTTTTAAAGTGACCAGAGTAAGATTCTCAATTCTATTATCATCCTTTATACAATTAACATGATGAACTATTTCATATCTAGCCAATGGCCTCCCAATATATTTTGCCATTATGTATCGATGCTCAAGAATCTCATTACTGTTTTTGTTGGCCATAGAAATAAATGGATCATTGTATTTTAACCTAATAATTATATATCCAAGTTTATTTTTTATTCTGTAGTTTTTATTGTAATTCCACCTATCTTCCCCCCGAGTTTCAGACATATATTTATTAAAACATATTCTGCATATTTTTTTATTTGTTTTCTTTTTTAAATCACCCAATTCTATCCAGTGTTTTTCCCCACACTTTTCACATGGAAAATTAATCATTGATCCGTTTTTCTTTTTCCCAAATTTTTCAAAATATTCATTTTTACTTAATATTTCATATCCCTTAATCCACTTTCTCTTTGATTCTCTACTACATTTTATACATAAAGATTCTTGCTTATTTGGCCTAACCCATCGTTGTTTGCCACATTTAGGGCATGATTTCCAAACAGTATGTCCTTCAAATATACCCCCAGAGCTTTTAATACTAAACTCTAGGTTTATTTTTTTTCTTTCAGCACTGTTTACACGCAAACCTTCCATTAATTTTACTTTTTCCATTTTTACCTCCAATAACTGACATTAATTTTATTAATTAAGATAATATCAGTTATTAAGAGAAAATTAAATAATTATTTTATAATTCATGCTTAACCAACCAAAATTTAGTTGCTTTATCCAATATCCACCTAGCAGCATTATCTCTATTGCCTGAAAAGTAACAATGTACTCCATAACGAATTTCAAAACTGTTTATGGCACCCCTTACGCACTCTGGATGAACTTTAGTAAATTCTTGATGAGAATATATGGAACTTTCTTTTTCTTCTATAACCAATCCCACCCATCCGCCATTTTTAATTATATTGCGAAACTCTTCCATTTTCCTTACCGTTTTCTCTCTTTCTGTTGAACAATAAGGGTATAAATCACCGGAAAATTTCCTTTCAACTGCAAAAATATCAGTCATCCCCCTAATACTATAATCCCCGAACTGAAGTTTATCTCTAACAATCATTAGACCTTTTGGTGGCTTGGAAAATAGATTTCTGTTCTCCCTTGTATCTATGACGAGTACGAACCCATCTGGGATAGGGGTCGGCTTTAAGGTATATGGTTTAAGATAGTTACTGTTTTCTCGTGGGGACTCTTTCAAATTAGACTCCTTTCTGCTTCTAGCATCGCCTTCATTATTTCATAAGCTACACTCGGCACAATGGCATTACCCAAAGCCTTTAATTTCTGGACTCGGTGTTCATCTCTGCGCTTGAGATGTTCTTCGGTGATGCCTAAATATCCAACCAATCCAGAGGATAATTCATCATCCATGACACAAAGTCTGGATGCAACTTCAAGCCACGGTTTATTCCATTCTCCACGGCATCCATGCAAGAGTTGGTCATGGGATTTCTGCCCTTGTTCTCTGTCTGCTTTGATGCTCCCTTCCAATCGTTTGCCCTCGGAGTTGGACACATTGAAATTGTTGTCCGTAAATCCTTCCCGCCCTGCCCATGAATTGATGGTTGATTCGCATTTTGACTTTTCGGTGTCGGTAATAATGCTATCTTGCCTGATAACATTGATGCCGTCCCATCGCTCCTCAACTGTCCCTTCCAATCCCCCGCTATTGGTGTCGGGAGCATGGCTATCTTGTTGCTTAATCCTTGTTGCTTGCTCTTCATTGACCGTCGATCTGAACAATCCGGCGTGGGAATCAGGCTGTTGGTATTCGCCACATTTAAAACCTGCTGTTTCGACTGGTTCACCTGATTTTGTTCTTTTCCCAACAATCCACACCCTATCCCTTCTGTGTGGCGCACCGACGGCGCAAGCTGGAATAATAAACGCTTGAACGGCGTAACCTTCTCTTTCCAGGTCAAGACAACAATTCTCGAAAACCATGCCGTTGTTGTTACTAATAAACCCTCGGACATTTTCACCAATAATCCATTTGGGTTTTGCTTCTGATATGACTCGAAGCATTTCCGGCCAGAGATATCGGTTATCTTCTGTGCCTCGTTGCTTCCCGGCACAACTGAACGGTTGACAGGGAAATCATCCGGTGAGGAGAAAAGGTTGAGTTGAAGTTTCATTATACCTGAACGTTTTGATGTCATTGTGGATTGGTACTCCTGGGAAATTTTTATTTAATACTTTACAGCAGAATTTATCAAGTTCTACAAATTGGATGGTTTTTAATCCTGCCCATCTTGCGGCCAACGAAAATCCTCCAACGCCGGAGAATAAATCTATGTGCGTTAATATCATTTTACACACTCATCAAATGGTTAGTCACAACATCATTATTCCACATGGAAATAGCCACACTTTTCTTATCATAATTGGTTGTGGCCGGCTTGGTTTTACATAAACGATTCCGGCATTCAACAGAGTAAACTTTGGATGTATTACTGTGGTGTTTACCGGTTATTATTTCCGGATATTTACCACATACACACTTTTTACATGGTTGCTTCTTATCCTTCTCTCTTTGCACGATTCTCTCCTTTTATATAGTCCTGACAAACTTCTTTAGTTCTTTTTTGTATACTACTCTTTCAACTTCCTCTTGCTTTAAAAGCTCTTCATGCAAATCAGGATCGAATATTTCAGTTATTGCTTCTTCTAAAAGTTCCATTAATTTTTCCGGACGAACAGCATCTAATTCAACTTGCCCAAGGCCACCCCATTTTGCAGTTCTACTATCACCGACTTTCGTCGGGGCTGGAGAAAGTTTCCATGCAATAACCTGATCTTCCATAAGGGCAATTCGTTGTACTTCAACATCAACCCCAAATCTAGCAAGGTTTTCTTGGATACTTCTTGGGATATCTTCTCCTGAAGGGTCATAGTCTCCGAAATATATAATTACTGGTCGCTTGTCTTCATATGTTGCATCACGAAATCGCTTATACGATTCGTGTAGAAAAGTTAAAGAAGGATATCCCTTACATGCTCCTAGAGCTATATCCCAATTACGGCACACATCTTGGAAAACGCCCTGCAATGCTTTTTTCTCAATAAATATTTCCGGATAAATCGGCTGGTTTTCCCAGCGGTTTTTATGGTAACTTTCCATCCACTCTTTAATTTGATATTGCCCATTATCAATCTCGTTTTTAAGGATTGTTTCGTGATATGGCGTTTCTCCCACCATACCCCTATCGAGATCGGAAAATGTATCAAAGGAAATAAAATTGTCCCATCGGGCGTCAATCATTGCTGAAACAACACGCTTATAGTGCTGAATGTCATTTGTCATGCCGCGTCCGACCAGCTGATAATGCAAAGCACGGAGCGTCAAAACTCCCTTGTCATATTGGTCAACAACGGATATCGAATTTGTAATAATCCAATCTTTTGTAAAAGCGTCTTTCATTAATTCCCTCCTTAATCCGAACTGTCTACTTTATACAAAAACCCACACTGCCTACAGACCACCATCCTCTCACACCTCCCTGTATTATAATGCTCCCTCTTGTGCTCAGGATCAGAATGCCAACATTTATATACTTTTTCTGGGATATCATCCACCCAGGAGTTGAGATATCCGAGGTTTTCTATGCCTTCGAAGGACGGTGACTGCTTTTTACCAATCAACTGTTGGGTCTGCATGGTCGGCACCTCCTTCAGGTTCCTCAACAACTTCTTCCTTTACTATCTGGGGTTTCTTTCTGGGAGGAGGTTTGACTTCAACCGGCTGGCCATCAACAGACACGATATTCCCTTCCTCGATTACTATACCCACCTTGGAGTCAGAACCCACACTTTCGTACCATAATTGGAAGCCTTTATCTTTTACCACCTTGGAGATTATAGCCCGGTTCTTAGTATCCAATAAACTCCCATCCTTAATCCTCAACACCTTCAATGTTGGATTAAGCGCCATGGAAATAGACAAGGAAATCATCAGTTTCTCCCCATCTGAGGCTTGGTCCAAAGGGATATCGTTAAACAATAGCTCACCATCATCGAAACTAAGGCCGGGAACAGGGATAGGTGCCTTCTCCAGTAACTTTTTCCTCTTGGATATGGTTTCATCTATCCTCTTGGTCAATCCTTCATAATTATCCACCGCGGCATCAGCCTCCAATTTAACTCTGGCCTTTTCCTTATTGTCCCGGATATGGGAATTGGTGGTTTCCAGTGTAGCCATGGAGTCATCTATTGGAGTGGTGTCTATTTTAACCATGGTGGCTATTTTCTCTTTATTGGATTGGTAGACGAGCTTGGCGTTGTTGACTTTCAGGCGGAGATCAGCCAGTTCCTTTTCCAAGTCCTTTATCTTTTCAACGTCCTCCATGGCATCGGATTTTATCTTTTCATTATCCTGAATAAACGTATCGATATCGGAATTGGTTTTTATGGCATCTTGTAGCTGTTTGGAGATGGATAAAATGCTTATTTCTTCCTCTCCCTTTACATCCTTCCATTCCGGCATTTCTTTGTGCCTGGCAACCAACTGGTCTTTCTGCCGGCCAATAAGCAATCTTTCTTCCCGGAGATCCTTTTCCTCCTTGTCTAGGCTGGTGGTATCAACTCCGATAAGGTTAAGGAATATCTCTCGCTGCTTCTTTTTATCATTATTCATAAAGTCCAGAGGGTCGAAGCTGATATTGCCCACTATTTTATCAAGGAGCTTCTGGGGAGAGGATTGGACAGCACCTTCCTTACTGCGGATCTGGAGGGTGGTATTGTTTTTGGTGAACGACCGGAACACAACAAAATCCCCAAGATCAAGTTTTATTTTCCCCTTGTCCTCGCCCTTCTTAATTGGTTCTTCAGGGATTTCCCTCCCACCTTTAAGCGCCATAGTAATACAGTCGAGCACTGAGCTTTTCCCAGCTCCATTCTCCCCTGTTATCATAATAACATCTGATTTTGGAGTAATGTCGATGGCGGTTAGTTTTTTGATATTTGATGCTTGTAGGTTTATTATTTTCATATTCTTTATTCCTTTCTTTATTATAACCAGAGGGCAACCATCTTCAACTTACTATTCCCCAATATATAAGCGTTAATGATTTTCCGCCCTCCGGCCTTATTATATGATTGTTTCTTACTTCTCTTCCTTGACCAACACAGCTATCTCCTTCTCATTTTCCTTAATCTGGTCGTTAATTTCTTTGTTGTACTTTTTCTTCTCCAGTTTAAGGTCAATGATAAGGCGAGTGAGTTCTACTACTTTTTGATCCTGTTCAGTTCCCAAGATTTAGTTCCTCCTTTATCTGAATATTATATTTACTCCAATCAATTATTGGCAACTCTATATATTGATGTCCCATTATCTTTCTTGCCAAATCTTCATTATCTTTCATTGCCACAATTTGATAAAACAATTCAGAAAATTCTTCTGGCAATCTGAAAGTAAACGGACGGTTTCTATTTAATGTTGCCATTAATGATCCTTCTCTTTTTAAAGCTAATCTACGAGTATTAACAACTTCCAAATGCACTAATGCACAAGGCGGATATTTTCTAGTAGCTTTTGCCCCACGCCTAGTTAAATGCTGCACTAATCGTTCAATCAAACGTGAGGTTTGCCCAACATAATATATTTTCCCATCCCACGGGCAACATCTTAATATATAAATATAAAATAAACCTTCCGCATCTATATCATCCGTAAACCAATATTTATATCTACTCATCCAACATCCACCTACTAAGCTTTGTGCATCAGACCGAGGCGTTTGGCGGGTGCGGGGGGCGAGGCGTTAGCCGGCCATCGGCCCCATCCGCATATCCCGCCGGGTCACGCCGGTCGGTTGTGTGCAAAGCGCTAAAGTTTATTAAAAAAATCCAACATCCTACCAGTCGTTACCAGCTCCGGCAGCTCCCTCAGTCTTCTCTGCACCTTTTTCCTTCTTTCCGGCGCCTTTCTTGTCTTCCTTCTGGCCGGCAGCAATTTCCTTATACTTGGCGTAGGAGGCGACAGAGATAACCTTGGCGAAACCACCCTTATCCAACCGTGATTCGATCATAAAGGTTTTCCCGGGAAGGCGTGTTTTGACACCGTCCATGATTTTCTTATCGAATACCGTCACATCGTCACCCGGGAACTTCTCACAGATTGTTTTCCATAATCCGGCGGCGTCAAGGATCGTGGCCATCAAATCGCCACCGTTGGCCTCAAATACCGTACAGCCGACAGTTCCTCCATTGGCCGCATCATCATCGTTTTTAACCTTCATCGGGATTTTCCATGCCTTATGGCCTTTATCGTCCTGATAAACACCTTCTCCACCTTTACCCGGTATATAATCGATTCCGTCCTGGATTTCAATTTCATGCCAACCATCCGGCACTGCTATTCCTGTAAATGTCTTCCCATCATGTGCTTGTTCTTTCACTTGTAACCTCCTGTTTTTATTTAGTTGTTATTACGTTTAACTTCTTCCCACCCGTTTCAGCGCGTGCATGTTCGATTTCGTTTCCTTAAATGACTTGCAAAAATCCTGTATTCCAATCTGTTCATTTGCATAAAACGCGTTCACGGCAGCTTCAATTTCTTTTTCATCCCCATCAACATCAAAAGACACCCTGATATCACTCGGATCGTCCCTGCTTACATAGGGGATTACTGTGAAACCTTTCAACTTCAAAAATGCAACCAGCATAGTGTCTTCATAACTGGTTGTGTTTGGGTTTTTTCCACCCATCGATCCACCTCCTTGATTATTTTTTGGTACGGTTAGGTTATGCCACATCATCACCTCTCTTTATAATGATATCACTTGAGCTATTATATCTATTTTTGGATTATAAACTTCTCGGTACTGGTTAAAATCAACAACATTACGATTTCTTCTTTCTTCCAATCTTGCCTTTTCCCTTAATTCGGCTTGCACTGGAGATTGAAGTTCAAGGATACGCGATAACATTTCATCGACATTTTTCGGCTCCACTACAATTTCCTTAATGGCTTGCAATGGTCGGAAAATTGCCATATCCGATAATGATTTAATTTCCGATTCATAAAATTGTGGTTCAGCGTTAATGGGCTGATAATTATAGTTCATAATTGTATTGAATTTTAAAAATGATATTTGTGGCGCCATGCCGCTAATTACCAACGGAGGAAGTTCCGAGCCATCATAAGTCCTTACATAATGGACAAAATCTTTTTGAAACCCATACAATTTCATAGCTGGATTAAAAATAGCAATTCTCATCTGCATCCTACAAATATCTTCTTCAACCGCCAACTGCCAACCATTATTCTGAAGAGTAAGTGTATCACTTTCCCATCCAGCCCAAAATACTTTCATTATCGGATTTTTGATGAAACGATTATAGAGCATTTATCTTATCCTTGATTTCAAGTTCTAGGTCAGCCAATTCACGGTCAATATTATCCAGTGTTTGTTTTGCCAAATGGCGCTGCTTCATTTTTGATTTCAATTTTTCTTTCGCTTCTTTTAACAACTCTTCCCTCAACTCATCCTTTGCGGATTGAACTATACTTATCTTTGCATCAGACATTTTATCACCTCCTTTCAATAGTTATTTTAAATGGAAATAATTTCTGCCAGAGGCTTTTTTTGTTTCTTAATTTTTCCTTCATGGCATTAATTTTTTCTCTGGTTAATTCTTCCTCAAGTTCCCCTTTTGCCAAATCGATAATTTCTTTATCATCCAATATTGACATTTTATTTCCTCCCATGTGCAAAATCGAGAACCTTTTTAATATTAAACGGTTTCCTTCTCACTCCACCTTCCGGCCTTAATCCTGTAAACTTGCTCAGGAAACTTCCATCATCCTCAAAAGACACCAACGGAGGGTATTTCACCTGTCCATCAATAACGTTCCTCTCAACCAACCCGATCATGTCAAAGAACCCCTTCATATCTCGGGGGAATTCTTTCCCAGCCAATGCCGGAGCGCAGGATAATTCACGGTTCCACTTAGGGGAGTCTTGGATCCGGGCGGTGCAGATAACATCAATGCCGGCAATAGTAAGCTGCTCAAAACCCTTCATTAACCGGGTCATTTGTTTACTCAACACCCCATACATTTCCGGGGTTCCCTTAACCCTCATGGTCATATCCTTTTCGCTCTTATCATTCTTCTTATCCCTGGACTCGTAATTCTCCTCCAGGATCTCATCAGCCAAGTGGACATTCATCACATGGGTCAGTCCGTCAAAGAGCACGGTTTTTATCTTTTCGAAGTTTTTGATGTCGTAGATAGTTTCCAGCAAATCATCCCAACCTTCATAATAGCCGACTTTTAACTTGATATCCGGTCGGTTGATGGCCTTTACAGTCAGGTCAATTTGCCCTCTTTCGGCCACTATCCAGTAGATCGGGTCCTGAGCTGTCTGGATTACTGTGGCTGATTTTCCAACTCCCGAATCCCCATAGATCAGGATGAAGTTGCCGCGGTCGTCTTTTTTAGCTGTGTCTGGTTTATAGATGTCTGTACGCATTGTTCATGTTCCTCCTATTCTCTATTTTTATTTATTTCTTTTACTAAAGGCGTTATCCTTTTTGTTATAGATACCATTTCTTTTTCTATTGATTCAAAAAAGTCAGCAGCCTCTTTATCTTTATCTTTCTTAGCTAAATTAGCCAAATTAAAACAAAGTAGTCCCACTGTAAAAGTAAGGCCTTCTATCCCTATTTCTTGGGTAATTTTTGCTAACTTGTCATGTATTTTTTGTAAATCAGATTTTTTATTATTACGCATTGTTCATGTTCCTCCTTTTTTTATTAAAGTTATAAGTATAATATATTATTAAACACTTAATTTATTTGAATAAACAAAATACGCCAACAAAATGCCAACTTGGTATATTATGTGTTATGTGTAAACTGTCGTAGCTTGATAATACTCAATCGCATTACCATCTTGGTCAAACAATCCACCGCTCCAAACCTATTAGTCATTGCCGCACTCCAGCAATTATCACACCCCGGAGAACATGGCGTACAGCCCGACACTAATTCTATGCCAATTTGCCAGTATCGACCCTTATCAACTATTTTCATTTTCCCTCTCCAATTTATCGCAGTTCTCTCCTGTTTTTAATACGTCTTTCCTCCTCGTGACGTTTTGTCACGGTCTTTATTTGGTTATTTAATCCACTCAAGGTCAATATATTTTCGTTTTCCAGAAATTTCAGATTCTACTATTCTTGAATTTTCTTTAAAGTTTTTTAATTGTGCTTCAATTTCTCTTTCCAGAGCTTGACTGAATTGCTCTGAAATATAATCGCCATAAGAAATTAGCGATGTTAAGAGTAGGCACGCTTCGCCAAGTTCCGTTCTCTCAATGTCTGTATATTCTTGCAATTCATCACTTAATTTTAATAACTCTTCATAATTATCCATTTTATTCTCCTATATCGGGCGTGGATTACCAACAATCTCCATCATACCCATATAAATCAGAATCGCTGGCTTCATTGTAAGTGCTGTCACAGCCTTAAAATGCCAACTTGGTATATTATGTGTTATATTTCTACCAACTTCGGTGTTTTTCGTGAATGGTCTCAATACCATCGTATTCATCAATTTCCCAATCTACATCATCTGGTATTTCTACAACTGCAAGTTCGGCCAGCGGTGCTGTGCTTTCTTTTATGCCAACTTTTTCAATGGCTGCTATTAATTTGGGTGATGCTCGGTAGGCCATATAGTCGTCAGTTTGAATCCCCAAATCTTCATTGTTGATATATCCATATTCATCGTATTCAATGCCCAATTCATCAAATACCGCTTTGGTTAGTCCAAAACCACCGTAACATTTATTTATAACTATTTTCATTTTGTCCTCCCATTAATAAAAAATATAACAAACTCCATCCAGCCGACAAGCGGCTGATGTCGTCGTTATACGCAATGTGAACATCTTTCCGGCTGTGCTTGCCAAGCCGCCAATTCAGCTTTTAATTCAGGATAAATATCGTCACGTTCCTTTAACCTTCCATCCTTTGTTTTATTGAATGGATTTAATGTTTGATAAAACTTCTTTGTCCGCTTCAACCGCCGACCGCAACCACCACAACATTTTACAGTCTTTTCTCCAAATAACTTTACTTCTGGAAAGGTTACTCTCATAATTTTACTCCTTTTAAAAAAATCGTATAACAAAGGCACTCCAGCCGGATCGCTGCGCTCCGGCTGATTTCTATGTTATCTTACGGACGACCATTATATTGCTCTTTGATCCGTTTTTTTACCCACTTAATCGGGCAATTATCGTAAAGCCATCTATCGGCGTATTGTGGGAAATTACTGATTGGCCTGCTGCTGTTTTCGTACCCGAACGGGGGATATAAAAACCGGCAATACTGAGGTCTTTTTGTTGCAAGAAAATAAAAAAACTCTTCCCATTCTTTATTTGTTCCATATATTTTATCAATTCCTGCCATACTTTTCTCCTTTATAAATAAGATAACCAGATCAATCAACCCGACCGCTAATCGCGGCGGGTTATTTCCGCGTTATCTGTTTAAAATAAATTGTGACATAGGGTAGTGCTCTGCGATAAGTTCAATTAATCTATTTATGGCATTATCAATACCATAAACCGTATCTGTTATCCCCCACGGATTACCGTCATAAGGATTGCTGGGCTTCAGCGAAACAGACAAACCACCATCCCAACAAACGGATTCAATCTTAAAATTTATCTCGCTGTCATAAATTTTTTGTAAAATATCTATATTCTTCTTAGATTCTAAATTTCTTACTTCTTCTTCCAGAAGATTAATTAATTTTAGCATCTCCTCACAAATACTGTTTTTGCCAACATTAGGCCAAACCTTCCCATCATCCATAAATACTTCATGTTGTTTTTCTCGGAATTGTTCTAATTGATATTCTTTGTCAAAAATCATTTCCTGTCCTCCTTCTTCAGGTTGTCGGATTGCCAGTTGTCACAATTCCCCGTGACCTCTGCGCCTTATTACTGCGTTATTTTGTAATATTATACTTTGCGATTATCTCTTTCGCCCCATAAATTGCACCAGTGACGCGGTGTTTAAAAATTCTATTACGTTTTCTCATTGTCCCTCGGCATCTATGTGGGCAACAAGCACCAAGGTTACGGCCACAATGTAAACATTTAAATGGTTTATTATTCATCGTTTATGCACTTTCTGACTGGCTATAAAAAATAACCAGTCAATAAACCTGATCGCCGCAAGCAGCTCCAGGTTATTTCTACGTTATGAATAAACATCAAATCCGATATACTTATTAATCCACCGTGCTTTACCTTTGATTACAGGATATTTTTTGAGCGCCCTCTTAAATGCGCGGATTGATCTACAATTAAGTGTATTACTACATGGGCCATCTGGAATATCATGTACCCACTTTTTATTAAGTTCGTCATACCAAAGATCATCAACTTGGATTCCATATCCGTATCGTTTAATTCGCTGTCCTTTCGGTTTTTGATATTTCATTGTTTAAAATCCTTTATAAAAACGCATAACAAGTCGCTCAACGCGGACTCGCTACGCTCGCCGGTTAGCTCCGGCGTTACCACTTCCCAATTACCTTCTCTCTTATCGTATAATTATCCTCGTTCCAATTCCCATTCCTGCAAATCGGGAGCATGTCGCAAGCTATTCCAGGAAGGATGGAGTTGCAGACCCTATCGTTCCGATACCACCCATCCAGCCACCTTGCGTTATATATCTCCCTGAAAACATGGATAAACCGTCCTTTCAGTTCCTCAAGGTTAAACTCATTCCGGTAATACTTACGCCCGTATTTATGGGTTTTAATATCATATCCAAGAAAATAATGAGTTGGCCTACTTATTGCATCCTGGTAAACTCTCTCTTCGTAATCCTCTGGACTTTCATCTTTATTCTTGCCTGTTGATTTGAGATCAGGAGTCCGGACTATCTCCATAATGCAGTATTCCAAGGAAGGATCGGCCAAGAAGTATACCCCAACCTGAGATTGGATAAAATAGGTATCCTCATAGTTCAATGGCCGGCCACTGAGTTTATTTTCCACGAAGTATGTTGGATATTTCCGGTCATAATAGCCATTTACCAGCATTTCTACCGGAGAATTGTCAGCCCACTTCATATCAAACGGTATAGTGAGGTCGATTTTGGCCTGTAGATTTCCGTTGGGTTCTGTGACAATCTCCAATTGTTTATATGCGCGGTAGATACCTTTGACGCTAGCTACGTCCTTAGCATCCATTTCATATTCAGCGATTACTTCGGATATATTGTGGAGCTTTTGGTTGGATAACAGGTTCTGGAGAACTCGATCCCACAGCATACCTTTTTTCAGTGCTGAGGACAGTTGCGGTTTGTTGATCTGGACGCCACGAATAGCCTTTAGATAATAAAGGTGATGGCAGGTAAGGAAATCGGATACTGAAGAATAGGACAGAGGTATAATCCGTTTGCAGTCAGCAACGCATCTATACAATTCCTTCTTCTTACAGTATCCGCAGACTTTCTCATTTTCCGCCTGGTCGTAATATTGACAGGCGCCTCGGTGGAAATCCGGAATGAACTGGTTGCATAATGACTCATTGAAATCGTCAATAGTGGGGGGCATAACAACTCCTTTCTGGTTCTGGTTTCTGGGTTCTGGTTATTTTGTTCTTTTGTAATACTTATCAATAATATCCCAACTGGCCATCCTTCCCTTATAAGAATCATCATTGACAAATCTCCAGAGAGTAGTGCATGATAATTTCATACGTTTAGATAGCTCCAGTATGGATATTTTTTCTAAATCTTTTTTAATTTTCTTTAAAAGTCTAGATTGCATGGTTCCCTATTTTTCATAATTGAAAAGAAAAGTCAAGCGAAATTTTCAATATTTTTTATTTATTTTGATTAGTGTTTATATACAACAGGTTAGAATTGGGGATAAAAATATTTTTCAAAAATGAAAAATTTTCCTTGACAGAAATAAATAAAAAGTATAGTGCAATAGTCAATCGAAAATGAACAGGAGGATACATGAAAGAAAAACCAATCAAACAACCCAAGATAAAGTTCACGGCACATATTGAATATGAAGGTGATGAGTTTGATTACACCACATACGCTTACGATGAGGCTGGCGCACTGAATAATTTTCTGTATCAGTTGGCTCAAGAGGTTAATGAGCCGGTGCCATTGCTGAGATGGAAATATAATAATGATAAGTTTGACGATATGGATATTAGGGAGGTCAAGGGTGGCAAACAGTAATAACCAACCAACAAAAGATTATACTAAATGGTGTGAAAACTTAACCGAACTGGTTTATGAATACGAACGACAGACCAGAAAACTTCCATCAAAGACAACGGTGTTCGAGTTGTTAAAATGGGTAAAGGAGAAGGCTAATGGTTGAAGAATGTAAACATGGACTAACTAAAAATACTTGTGCTTATTGTACGAAATTAATAAAAAAGGCAACGTTTCGTTATCGTGAAAGAGGACAGCGGAACGATGGAAATAATCCAAGAGAACAATTATTTTCTTCAATGGTTAACGGTGCTAGATGGGTAAAATTATCAGAACTTAAGGGGATGGGGGACGATAATGGCTGATGAAAAGAAATGGTGGGAAGTATCCGCTGATGAACTCCAACACCGTATCGAACAGAAACAGAAACTACAGGACGAACCGGTAACTCAAGCAGTTGCCATCCTGGAAGCCGCAGTGGATAAGGTTTTAAACACTCTTGGAGTTGACACCACCGATGAAGAAACCGTTGCCCAACAGATGATTGACCTGGATATAATAATGATAGAGCATACCGATGAACGTGCGCCCCAGCTTAATGGGTTTTATATATTTACTCAGAAACTATTACGCGGTGGTGATTATGATATCCAGCCCTACGCATGGATTGGCTCGGCAAGACTAAATAGTCTCGGGGAATGTTTCGTTGATGTGCAATGGTATGCTAAAGAACAGTTAACTGAATTCGGAGGAGTGAGGTTAATAAAACAATGAAGCTAATCAATGCCAGGTTATGCTTGGACTGTAATGAAGTATTTGATCCCAAGGAAAGTATAGCTATGGACAAATATAGTTGTCCAAAATGTGCGAATAAAAGTACGGTTTGCTTAAATAGTTTTTTCAGAGAAGATAGGGAAAAGAGTAAGGGAAATGAAGCTATAACGCCAAACAGGATGGAATAGATGAGAATTGCTGATTACATAATAAAACACCTGGCCAATATCGGAGTCAAGCATATATTTACTGTTGTTGGCGGCGGATCAATGTACCTCAATGATGCACTAAAGAAAGAAAAACGTATTACCCCCATCTTCTGCCACCATGAACAAGCGTGTGCTTTCGCGGCTGAAGGATACGCAAGGGTTAATAATCAATTGGCTGTTGTGCTGGTTACGTCTGGACCTGGGGGAATAAATTGCTTAACTGGGGTGGCCGGGCAATGGACTGATTCAGTTCCGGTACTTTATATTTCTGGACAGGTTAAGTATGAGACTACTCTCCATGCAGGTGAATATGACATGAGAGAATTAAGGCAAATGGGTGACCAGGAAGTAAGAATCGTTGATATAGCTTATCCAATAACCAAACATGCCAAGATGGTATTACCCGAAGATAATATTAAATATGAATTGGAGTTGGCGATTAACTATGCAACTTCCGGAAGAAAGGGACCAGCGTGGTTGGATATTCCAGTGGATATACAGAACAAAGAATTTGTAAGTAATGGCATTGGTTACATCCACGGGAAAAATAAAATTACGTTAACCGCCGATATTAAAAAAGTAGTCAGCATGCTCCACGAATCCAAGCGTCCTCTTATCGTTGCCGGCCACGGAATAAGACTGGGCAATGCTATAAAGGAATTTAATGAACTTATCAATAATATCGAGATTCCAGTAGTAACAACATTCAATGGGTTCGACTTGGTTGATTCCAACCACCATAATTATATTGGAAGGATTGGAACTATTGGAACCCGCGCTGGGAACTTTGCTCTCCAGAACACTGACCTGATTCTTTTTCTTGGAACCAGAAACAATATCCGGCAAATAAGTTATAACTGGGAAAACTTTGCGCCTAATGCCAGAAAAATTATTGTGGATATTGACCAAGTGGAGTTGGATAAAAATACAATCCATGGCGATATGCAGATATGTTGTGATGTGAAAAACTTCCTAGTTGAATTAAACCACCAAATGGTTGACTATCCAGTTAACGATGAAGATATAAAATGGTTAACTTGGTGTAAAGAGCATAAAGAAAAATATCCTGTTGTGCTGGATAAATATAAAAATCAAGAAGGAATCAATCCTTACTATTTTATTCAGGAGTTAACCAGAGAACTATCATCTAACCATGATGCCATTGTTGTAGCGGCCAATGGAACTGCCAGTATCGCATTGTTTCAGGCTGGAATAATCAGAAAAGGCCAAAGAATGTTTATGAATTCAGGCATGGCTTCCATGGGGTATGCACTCCCGGCGGCGATTGGCGCTTGTTTGGCCAGCGGCAGGGAAGTTATCTGTATAGAAGGGGACGGAAGCTTGCAGATGAACATTCAGGAATTAGCTACCATAAAACATTACAATTTACCTATAAGGATATTTGTATTGTGCAATGGCGGATATAAGTCTTTACAGATTACCCAGGAGAACCATTTTGATGCAGATTATACCGGGTGCACTCTTACTGATTTAACCTTCCCTGATCTGGAAAATATCTGTAATGCGTATGGATTGGGATATGAATATATGGATGAAGTAAACCACTTTGAACATATGCTTTATTTCTACCCACCTATTATAACCGAAGTAGTTTTGGGTAATTATGAATTCGCGCCGAAATTGGGAACAGTAAAGATGGATGATGGCAGTATACAGTCACCATCTTTGGAGAATATGAGTCCGATGTTGAATGAGGAAGAAATGGAGGAGAATAAAATTGACTAAGGAAATCTGTATCTGTGCGGCAGTCCGGTCGTTTGAAGGAAAAATAATCCGTGGAGAAACCCATCGTGATTGCCGGGATGGGATTATCAGAAGGAAGCTAACTTTAACCTATAATGTCTTTGATGAAGGATTTATTACGTCTTCTGGAAGGTTTGTTAACCGAATGGAAGGGTTCGAGTTAATGCAAAAGGTTGGTTGGGCTTCTGTTAACCCACAAGGGTATCAACTTTGCGGCTGGCTATTTTCGGAGGATCTGTACTAATGAATGTCCTTGAGTACGAAATGATTGATACGCTTAAACGCCTTAAAAATGACTATGGGTGTATCCAGCTTAAAGCTGAATTTGAAAACGAGGGCAGCCGGCAGGTAGAGTTAATGCGATTGAAAGATATTGCTGATGCCGCTGGACTGCCTATTATATTAAAGATTGGCGGGTGCGAGGCCGTTACTGATATCTATGAGGCATTAAGCCTTGGCGCCAAAGGAATTATTGCTCCAATGTGCGAAACTCCGTTTGCGGTTGGTAAATTTTTGAAAGCTATTGAAGTTTTCGTGGCTGAAGATAATCGTAAAGATATTGAGTTTGCAATTAATATTGAAACCAAGGCAGCGGTAGACAATTTGGATAAAATATTATTGCTCCCCAATATTGACCTGCTTTCCGGAATAACATTTGGAAGAGTCGATTTTATGGGATCTGTTGGCGCAGATAGAAACTTAGTAGATAGCCTGGATGTTTGCAGGTGTTGTCATAAGGTTTTTGCCAAGGCAGTTAATCGTGGATTAAAGACAGCACTAGGTGGAGCTGTTAGCCATAAATCATTTCCTTTTATAAAATCTTTACAGCCGTTACTTAATAAATACGAAACTAGAAAAGTTGTATTCGATGCTTGTTTTACTTTTCCCGATGGGCTAACTGAAGCCATTAAGTTTGAGCTTCAATGGCTTAAATCAAAACGCCGATATTATCATCGGATAGCCCAGGAAGATGAAAAACGAATTAAAATGATTGAAGAGAGGTTGAATCATGGAACGCTGTAAGGTTTGCGAAAGTTATCTTTGCGAGGATTCTCTTTTTGTCCCAACAGACATTGAATTAGAAATAAAAGATTGTTCGTTTTGCGGAACAGGACAGCTTGTTAATACGCCAATGAAAACAAACTGGATGGAGGTCAATAGAAGTTTTGGAACATCTCCGGCTTTAATGAAAGAAAAAAAGGAACAGATAAAAACTTTCCTTTATTATGTGTATGGTTTTAATAATAATCCGAAGGTGTTTGAGGTTGGCGGAATGGATGAATTTGCCGATCTTGGGATAAAATCTAAACAAAATAATCATGCTAACCACGATGGCTTTGTTTGCCTATATTATCTTGAACATTTTCCAGATCCGATAGACTTTTTGATGTCTTTATACTGGAGCGTCAAGCCAGGCGGGTTTGGCCTCATTCAAGTCCCGAATTATTCTCATATCAAGCAAACAGGAAATTGGCTGGAATACTGTCAGGAGCATCGACTTTATTTTACCGAGATGGGATTGACTTATTTACTTATACATTGTGGTTTCCAAATCGTTAAAGTTAATTACTACAATGATGGGCTGTGTCTGAGCGTTATTGTCCGGAAACCATTATTCGAAAATCTTAATGTTATGAAAGAAGGCATGATACAGGCAAAAGAAAAGTTTAAGGAATTGATTAATAAACTTCCTGCGCCTGTTGTATTTTATGGTGCAGGGCATTATGCCCAATTACTCCTCCGGATAGCAAAGATGAAACATGGTTGGGTCCCGACAAGGATATTTGATGGGAATGAAAGCAAGGTAGGGATGAGTATTAATGGGATTATTGTCGAGGGAAAAGAAAACCTCTTGGCCGGCGGAGATTTTAATTCAATCATTGTTTGTTGCGGGATGTATAATGATGAGGTTTGTGAAATGTTAAAGAATATGAACTTAGGGAAGGAGATAGTAAAATGGATTTAACCAAACGCGAAACTAATAACCGGCTGACATTAAAAGAAAAGAAGCCATCGGCATATTATAAAATTCTTCACCATCCTCAGATGGTCTTGGAGAAAAAATCGGTTGCCCTTATTCAGCTTCAGTATAATTATAAGTGTAATTTTAAGTGCAAACATTGTGCTATTGAGAAATTTAAGCAACCAGACAAACAATCATTAACCATCCCGGAAGTTGAATCTATCGCAGATCAGGCGCATGAAATGGGTATTGCCAGCATTTGTATATCCGGCGGAGAGCCATTAATATTTAAGGATTTATTACTAATTGTAAACGCTATTGGTCCCGAGAGATTTGTTATCTCCATGGATACTAACGGATACCTACTTGATGAAAAAAAGATCAAGTGGTTAGTGGATGTTGGTATCGATAGGATTCATCTGAGCATGGATGGATTGGATAACAACCATGATGGTTTCAGGAACAAAAAAGGATCGTGGCAAAAGACAATAGAGGCTTTACCGTTATGCAAAAAGCATGGGTTAGGCGTGATTGTTAATATCGTTGGAACCAAGAGCCTTATTAAATCAGGGGAGCTATTAAGACAGTTGGAATACATCAAACAGTTCAATGAACATGCTTCCATAATTTATGCTAAAGCCACTGGTGCGTTTGAGGACAGCAAGGATGAAATATTAGATACGAAAGATTTGGATTACATCCAGGGGTTAACCAAATTTTATAATTGCTCTACTCATTTATCTCCTAATTGTGGCCATGAATTCGGGTGTCTGTGTTTTAAGCGCCATTTTTCCATAACTGCTTACGGGGATGTATTACCTTGCCCTTGGATACCGATCAGCATGGGGAACATAAGAAAAGAACCTTTGGTTGATATAGTCGACAGGGGGTTGGCAAATAAATGGTTTAACTATGATAGTAAATATACCTGCCATAGTGGAAATTGTGACAGTGAATTTTATAAGAAAATTATGCCGCAAATTGATAAGGCAAAAAGTTATCCTGCTGACTGGAAGGAAATAAACTTTGATTAAGGTAAAGAATGGCAGAGAATTCATAATTGATGGCGAAAGGTATTTTTATTTACATTATGCTTTTCATAGGCATTTATTGGTTGCTATGGACAGAACACAGATTACTGAATTCCCACGGAACGATGGAAGCGTTTATAAAATAGTCCAATTAATCCATAAATATTTATTAGATGAAGAGATGGGAGAGGTATTAAAAAATGAATAAAATAATCCAGGAAGATTTAAAATTCATCACAAAACAAAAACTCCCATGGGGTAAGCTGAAGAATAAGATTGTTTTTGTTTCCGGCGCTGGTGGGTTTCTTGGGTCGTATATCATTTTTACCCTTCTTTGCCTCAACCAGACGAGGAAACTTAACATAAACATTCTTGCCAATGTGAGAGATTACAAAAGGGCAAAGGATAAATTTGGGAAACAAAAAGGGCTGGATTATTGTGTTGGCGATATTAATGAAATATTCTCTTCCCGCGTTCCCATTGATTATATTATCCATACAGCCAGCTTGTCTTCACCTAAATACTTTGAACCACTTCCGGTTCAGACTATTCTTCCGAATATTATTGGCACAAATAATCTTTTGGAAATTGCAAGGGAAAGATTGGTTGAAAAGTTTCTGTTTGTCAGTACCAGTGGAGTTCTCGGTTTCCACCCTCCTGAAGATTACCCTTTGTTTGAAGATGATTGGGGCGTTCTTGATCCAACGGATAAAGCCAACTGTTATTTGGAGGCTAAAAGAATGGGTGAGGCGTTATGTATAGCCTACAAGAACCAATATCAGGTTCCGGTAGTTATTGCGCGGCCTGGTGGATTCTATGGACCAGGACTTAAACTGGACGATGGGAGGGTATTCGCTGACCTGATAGCCAACATTGTCAGGAAAGAGGACTTGGTGCTTTACAGTGACGGTCAGGCAATCAGGGACTACCTTTATATTGCTGATGTGGTTACCGGCATATTTACTATTCTGTTTAAAGGAGAGATTGGCGAGGCGTATAATGTGACATCAACAACAGAGATTAGTATTCTGGATTTGGCAAAGAAGCTAGCTTATGAAGTGTTTCCGGAGTTGGGGTTAAAAGTTATTATGAAGGAAGACAGCACCAAGGATTTTTTAAGGGTTAAGTTTCAGAAAACATCCATGGGCAATGATGCGCTGAAGAGGTTGGGATGGATGGAACATTTTTATATTGAGGATGGGTTTAGAAGAACAGTGGAGAGTTATTATGGATGAAATTAAACAACACATTTTAAACATTCTGTCAGTCCACAAAGACCTCATTATGATTAAGGATATAGGGAGGAAAATAACCATGCCAATACTTTCAATCTGTATACCGACAAAGAACCGGGCAAAGTTTTTGGAGTACACGCTCACTTCCATAGTAAGACAAAAAAGGTTTATAGAAACTGATGATGTTGAGGTTATAGTTTCCGATAACGGATCAACTGACAACACTGAAGAAGTTTGCAAAAAGTTTCCGGTTTGCTATACTAAAATGGACGAGCCGACCTTCCGCGCTGAACCAAATTACCTGAATGTTTTAAAGTACGGGACAGGGGATTTCCTTAAACTCCATAATGATAATATGTTGGTGGATAATGGCGGATTGGACAAGATGATAGATATTATTGGTGGCATACTCGTAAAACAATATCCAGTAATTTTCTTTGCCAATAGTCCGGATTACTCCAAACCAGATATAATAAAATGCGTAGGGTTCGACTCATTCATCCGTCACGTTTCTTATCAATGTACCTGGATAGGCGGATTTGGTATTTGGAAAGGTGACTTACCAGCAATAGAGAAAATATTCCTAAGAAGTGCTGATGCCCGTCTGTGTCAAGTCGATATGCTGAGGGAAATGATAAGTAACTGGAACCGTGATGTAATTATCTGTAATAAATTTATGTTCCCTAACGTTGAAATCAGCAAGGGAGGGTTTAATATAGCCGAGGTGTTTGGACAGAATTACCTTAACCTGATCGTGGATTACGTTGGACTGGAAACTTTTCAGAAAGAGAAAGAGAGGTTGCTGAAGGAGCTTATCATGCCTTATTACTTTGACAAAAGCGGGCAACATAATTTCCAGCGGACTGGGTTTTTCAAGTACATGAAGTATTACTGGAATGATGAGTTTTTTTATGAGGAGATTGAAAAATTGTTGATGGAGGGAAAAATATGAAAATGAGACATAAGCTAGAAAGGAATTATAAAATATTTAAGTTAAGAGAAGATGGCCTTTCCCTTGAGGCTATCGCAAAAAAGTTTTCAATTTCAAGGGAAAGGGTAAGACAAGTTTTTCTCAATACTGAAATTTTAAAAAATAGGCTAGATAACATCAAAAAGAGAAAAGAAATAAATTATCTCGACAATCTCACTCGCCCAATAAGTGATTTATGTTTAACCGTTAGAATTTATCATTCTTTTGTTGAGAATGGAATTAAGACAATAGGAGATATCACAGAAAAGTCTCCTGAATATTTTTTAAAATTACACGGTTTTGGCAGAAGATCCTTGATAGATCTTGAAGGTGAATTAAGCGAGTTTGGCTTATCTCTTAATCATAAATATTACTGTCCTTTTTGTAACAATGAAATAAAGGAAAAATCACATGCAGAATGAATGGCGGAAACGTAACTCCCATAACGAAACCTTCATGGGTCGGGTATTTGACATTAACAAAGTAACCGTGGGGAACTATACTTATGGAATCCTTAATTGTTACACTTGGGGTAAAAAAGAGGAACATCTTTACATTGGCCATTACTGTTCCATTGCTGATGATGTGGTGTTCCTTCTTGGCGGCAATCATAATTATCATGGCGTTACCACTTTCCCTTGTAAGGTTAAATTCCTGGGACATGCTGAAGAAGCCGAAACCAAAGGGGAGATAGTGGTCGGGAGTGATGTCTGGATTGGGTATAGGTCGACTATACTTTCTGGAGTTACGATTGGACAAGGTGCAGTGATTGGTGCCGGAAGTTTGGTGTGCCAGGATGTGCCAGCATATAGTATCTGCGGAGGTAATCCGGTTAAGGTTATTGGTTGGAGATATGATTTCGATGTGATTAAGGAGATGGTGAAATTGGACTGGAAAAAGGTTAAGCCTGCTGTACTTTGCCATGTGATGAATAAGGAAATTGACAAAGATAATGTGAAGGAAATAATATACGATTTAACGGGGGAATAATGAGGATTTTATTGGTTGTAAAGAGTAAGATGATGGAGACGCTGGGACCAATGTATTTGAGTTCGGTAATTAAACAGGCAGGGCATGAGGCTAAGATAGTCAGCCTGAGCGAAGTTACTCTTGGAGAAAATTATGAATGGAAACCAGATATAATTGGTTTTTCAATTATGACCGGAGATAGGGATAAATTTAAACAAGCAGCAGACATAATTCGCTATTATTCAAAGAAACAACCAAAAATAATAGTTGGTGGTCCTGACCCAACTTTCTTCCCAGAAGGATATGGCTGGGCAGATGAAATATGTAAAGGGGAAGGGGAAAATTGGATGGCAAATTTGTTGACCGATAAAGTTGGTAATATTTTCCGTTATGGAGATATTGATTCAATCCCTTGGCCGGATAGATCAGACTTCCCCAACATGAAGATACGGGATTTCATCACTTCCCGCGGCTGTCCATATAATACCTGCCATTATTGCTACAATGAAAGATGGATGAAGTTATTCCCTGAATATGAAAAAGTAAGAATAAGAAATCCTAAAGATGTTGTGGATGAAATTAAATCGGTTAATCCGGAATATGTTTATTTCCAAGATAGTGTATTTGGGATTAGCATGGACTGGATGAAAGAGTTTACCAAAGAATATCCTAAGATACCTTATCAATGTCACCTGCGTCCTGAAATGGTCACAGAAGAAAGAGTAGGGTTGCTGAAGGAATCAAATTGTGTTGCTGTTCGGATAGCCCTTGAAACTGCTGATGAAGGATTAAGGGAAATGGTTGGCAGGAAAATGAAACTTGAGACAGTAAGTTTCGCTTCGATGATGCTAAGACAATGTGACATTCAATCAATGATGCAGAACATATTAGCACTCCCAAATTCTACTATTGAACAGGACCTGGAAACATTAGAGTTTAATATAAAATGCAGTCCCACTTATGCTTGGTCGTCGATTTATGTTCCTTATCCCGGAACCGTATTGGGAGATTTGTGCAAAGAGAAGGGTTGGTACAAAGGTAATTACGAAAACATAACTGATTCATTTTTTGCTGAGTCGGTACTTGAATTTCCTAAAGAGCAGAAGGAACAGCAATATATTTTATGGAGCGTATTTGATCTATGTGTAAGGTATGAGTATTTACCCAAACCGGAAGAGTTGACGTATAAGGCATTACCAAAACTTATACACACTATTACCAGAAGGAATGGAGATAAAAAGTTGTATCTTGGGTTATTGTAAGGAGAATATATGACACAGAAAAAGGTTGAATGGAAAAAGCATGTTTTCTATCAGTACCTAATTGGTTCTTTTGTAGATGGAGAAAAATTTTCTATTAAAATTGATCCATTAATATTTGATATATTAATAAGGGAAGCAGCACAAAAATTCACAAAGAAAACAATAGGAGAAGTTAAAATAGTTTTTAAATTAGAAAAAGACTAACCACCCACTCTCTCCATCATATCATTCAACCTTTTCTGCTGAATCGTGATGAGCTTATCATAGGTCTTTTTGGCCTCGGGAGTCCTTGCTATTTCTTTACGTTTCTTTATCTTCCCGATGGTATTCTCAATCGTGTTGGCCATTCTCCAGAGTTTAGCTTCAGGGTTGTCCCTGATATACTCTCCAACCGGTTCCCTATCCTTTATCCGGCCTTTGATATTAGCTTCATGGATATTGAGTTTCTTCAGGTTAGAGTAATATTTATTGGACTCGTTGGCCTGTCCTTCCGCTGATCCATAGAACGTCCCGATCAAAGGAAGCCTATATGTCGGCAATTCGTTCCCTGTATATAACGACTCAAACATCATGGACGTTTTCCCAATCTCTCTACCTAACCCACCGGTAATCTGCCCACCCAAATAATCTATCTGGTCAGGGGTAGGAGAGAACATCCCCGGGGTATATTTATCTCCACCTGTTAGGATATTAAATGCCCATGCGAGACCGCGGCCAAAGACCGTTGCAGAATCTTTAACTCTACTGGTTCCCGGAGTCGGGTTGAGGGCGTTAAAGTCCTCCTTATAAATTGGTCTGCCAGTCCAGTCCTTGTTCTCGGCTAAAGCTGCAAATGGGTCTAGGAAGGTAGGTGCCATGGTCTGCATGGACAATCCTGAAGAACCCATTGGGTTGAATGTTTCGGTAATCATACCAATCAGGTTGGACATCTTAACTCCTGCGTTTTTACCACCGCCAAGGGTTATTTCAGCTAAAATACGGCCAACATTGGGAATAACGTTAAAACCCAACGGCATGGGGAAGGTGATGTATTTTTTACCACCTATGGGGATTATGATGTTTCGTTCCTTGACGAATTCCGGAGGTTCCTCATCTTTGAACCCTGCTGCGGCTAACATCATGGCTTGAGTTGCTCCGAGGATTATCCCTCCGGCAATGATTTTTCGTCCCATTGGTCCTTTAAGCGTTTCGTACATCCGGACAGCGCCTTGGACTGAAGCATTAAAGAAAGCGTAAAGGGCGCCGGCCTGACCAGCAATTTGACCCTTTTTGTTGAAGTTCACGGTTAGGTTCTTGGCCATGACAGCGGCCTGTTCTTTGGTCATGCCGGATTCAATACCAACTTTATAAGCCGACAACCTTACCGCATTCTCCATTGTGGCATTGTAGTCAGACAAAACCTTGGCCATTCTGCTCAAATATTGCTTTGGTTTCCCTGCCTGAAGAGACTTTAACTCTCTCTCTATCTCCTTTGCCCTATCTTCGCTGGTTATCCATAGGTTCCTATACCCAACCTGACCACCCTCTAATTGATATTCCTCAAATAATTTTGCCTCGGCAGAAGACATATCCCCGTTTAAGGCGTTAAATATTCCTCTCATCATAGGTAGAACGTTTTTCGTAACTTCTTTCTGTTTGCCGGCAATAGGGGTGGTGGATAGGTTTAACAGTCCGGTCGATAAATCCCTAAAGAAGTTTTTTAATCCGAATACAGGGTTGTATTGGGTGTTAATGGATGCCACATATCTGGTTATCTTGGATATCACTCCCATGACTTCACCGACTGTATCCATGTCCATGTTCTTTAGAGCCTTGACCATTCGCATGGCACGGTCATCTTTCTTATTAAACTCCAAGGCAATATGTTCAATCTTACCAGTTTCTTTATTGGGTATTCTGGCTATGATAACATTCTCGGCAGTTTCTACCTTCTGGCCGCGGGGAACGTAGGTTTTCATGTCTGGTATTTTGTAGGATGTCCAGAACTTCTCATTTGGAAATTCTTTCTCCAAAAATACTAATGCTTGGTCAATCCTGTTCTTTTCACCTTTGGTCAGATAACGCTCCCTCTGCATGGAGACATTGGACAAGATATTGACAACTTTACGTTCAGACCCTTTACGCATCTGGCTGGCTTTACCATATACTGAAAATCCACGACCGGTGCCGGGACGTTCTTCTATGTCTTCACGGAATAGGGGGACGTAGTGTTTATATGCCTTAAACCATTTGTCGATTGTGTCTTGGGACTCTACACCATACTCAACTAATAACTGGGCATTCTTGTGGGTTATCTTATCCACCATCAGGGCAATTTTTTCATATTGTTCTCTGGTTTTGGGGTCAAGAGCCTCAAGATAATCCTTGGCTTTTTGAGTGGACATTCCTGAGCCACCATCCTGATATCCGATAACCTCGTCTTTGTCGTTTACTATCCTGCCGAATTCATCAATGGTGGAGTTGGACAATTCCCTGTATTCTGATTTGGAAAGGATATGACCATTCTCATTTATGTAATCACCTTTGTATTTACCTTCAGTAACTTCAGTAAACCCTTTGATGTCGGTTAATGAACGGATATGGTTATTAGCTTCTTCAGCATGGCGCGCATGGAGATATTCTTCAATGTTGGCAATGGTTGCTTTGATTCTATCCATTTCATTAATGACCAGACGTAATTCTTTGGTTGCATAATCCCCAGTACGTTTACTGAGTCTGCTGGAAAATAACTGTTCCTTCTGGCTGGGATTGAGAGTGTCACTGATTAACTTCCCAATTGATTTAGCGAATACACCAATGGCCTTTTGTGTATCCCTCAAATCTATCTGCCTATCAGCAATGGAATACATAAAGGCATCCCATGGAGTTTTTTGTGGTGCTTCCCATGTGCCGTTGGCTTGGGAAATGTCAGACGGGGGTATGGAGTTGGTTGATGTTTGCTTGAACCAAGAGGATAGAGAGTCGGGAATATATTTAGAAACAGAAAGACGAAGATTACTATTCTCTCCAGTTTCTTTTTCAGTTCTTTTGGCGTACTCATCCATTACATCAGCGAGTACCTTTTGAGATTTTTGAATATCTTTAAAAAAAGATGAAGATATTAAATTGCTATTTTTATTAAATACATTTGTAATTTTATCAATGATACGTTTTGCAATTTCCGATAACTTCTCAAATAAGGTTGGATTTTTTTCTGATAATTTATTCCAAAAATCCTTATTGGTAAACTGTTCACCGGAAAACTCTGAAATCAATTCTTCATAGATAATAGAATCTTCAAGCTTGGTATTAAATCCAGACTTACTTCTCGCACTGTCTAATGCTTGTTTGAACTTATCCATACTTTTTATTTCTGGAGAAAGATAATCTTTTAATTGAGAATATAATTTCGGTGATTCTGTTTTCATTGTATGGATAAGTTCATGTCCGAGCACCATTAAATTAGGATCGGTAGAATCAACATTAATAAATATTTTGTTGGGAATTTTATCAGATACTCCTCCGTTGAAGAATATATCAGGATCGTTTATTTTTACCCAAACGATTTTCTTTCCGAAGACATCTGCAATTTTCTGTACTTCCCCCTGATTTGTTTCCCTTCTCTGAGCATTAAGGTCGCGCATCCCCTCATTCTGTTTACTAGGTTCATTTCCGGTTGCTTGCTTGTCTGTTTTGGGAACGAATAAAACTTCCTCAATGCTTCCAGCTCCAAGTTTTCTTCCCGTATCAGTTTCGATTTCTCCCTTGAGTGTTTCGATATCCTGTTTGTTTTCATCATTAGCCTCCCTCGTTGGTGTTGATAACTTTAGATTACTTTTACTTCCTAACAAGGTTTGGGTTTTCGTTTCATTGGACACCTCCTTGGCTGGAATATTCTTTGATGCTTTATAAACTGCCATCAACTGTTCATAGGATGTGTTGTTTTGCTTGAGGAGCTTTTTATTCAACTCCTTAAATTTATCAATTGGATGCCCGGATGTTTTCTCTACTTCCTCTGGGAAATTGTATCCCTGCTCACGGACGAACCCGCCAAAGGTGTTGGCCTTGGTAGGGATTGGGGTGATGGGCTTGGATGCGATTTCTGCACGTTTCTCAGCGGCTAGACGTTTACCTTCAGCGAGGCGTTGCTTTAGCTGTTCCTGGTTGGTGATGGGAGGTTTGGAAGCAATCTTTTCCTTAGTTGGCTTGATTTCTGCTTTGGCGATTTCGGCTTTGGGTGCTTCCTGTGCCTTGTTCCTTAAAATATCAGGATTAAGTATTTTTATCTCTGCTTCTTTTGCACTATTCTTTCCAAGCGTTCTATAATCAATGGCATCAAATCCGTTTTCTTTTGCCCATTTTCCAAGTATAGGTTCAGCTTTCTCTGGATAAACAAGAGGATTTGCTTCTTTATACTTATTATAAATATCCGTAGGAATATCTGCCTTTGTGGCGATTTTTGCGTTGGCGTCTATGATAAATTCGTGTACCTCATTTCCCCCAACTTCATTTTTTATTCCTAATCTGTTTAAATTATCGCTTTCTGCGTTACGGACATTGGTAAATTTTTCAGCAACTGTTTTTTCTGTTGACGTAGAGATTCCTCTATCTGTAACCTTTGAAGTATCTAGAGTATGACCACCACGATAAACGGTTATTCCTTCTGTTGCCGCAGGTTCAACTTTCTCAACAGGGGCAATATCTTCCTTCGCCTTGATTTCAGGCGCACCGGCAACCTGTTTCTCCAACTCTGGGGCAGGGGGAAGGTTCTCGACTGGCACAGGTGCTTCAGGTGCAGGGATATTTTCAGGAGCAATGGGTGCAGGAGTAATTGGTTCGGGTGCAATGGCCTCAGGTGCGACAGGTTCAATAACTGGTTGTTCAGCTATCGGTTCTGTAACCGGAGGAGTTACAGGCGGAGGTTCGGGAGTAACAACCTCAGCCGTTTTCCCGTTATCCCATCCGCCAATCGCATTCAATTCTCCGGGCAAAGTTTCATCAACCAATTTCTTTATCGTCTGGTTAATCGGGTCTAACTCATTCTTCATCTTCTGCATAGTTGAACCGGCAATATTTGCACCGGTAGACTGAGCGAACCCAGCCAGCATACCCATGGCACCGGCTTCGAATATACCATCGTCAATTGGTTTATTAAGGGCTAAGTTCTGGGCAATTTGTTCCTGCATGGATTGGGGAAGTTCTTCCAACACACCTTCTTGGAAAGCACCCATGAGAACTTTCTTAAATATACCCTTTTCTTTATCGCCAACTATACCCGACCGACCACCTGTAAATAATGTGTCAACATCTTCAAGACCAAACCGTTGAGCTAGTTTCCCACCGGCCACCCCGATCATACCAGTAAGGACACCGGATAATATATTGATGGCTACCTGAGATGGAGTAAGTAATCCCTCTTCCGTTTGCTGTCTGGTTTGTTCTATATTCTGCCCAGCGGTAATTGCACCTTCAGCTATGCCACCGACTTTAGCAATACGAGGAAGATTGGCAACTCCTGCTTCCACAAGAGGTTTGCCAGCCAACTTTGCTATGCCACCAGCCACTCTCATACCAGTGACCATAGCTGGTATGGATTCAGCAACAGTCTGGACTATGGATGATGGGTTCTGGATGGCCGTTGCGATTGTAGGCAAAAATCCCTTGGCCTCAGCTACCTTCTGTTGCGCCTCTCTGGTTTCAGGAGTCAGCAGATTATCAAACATCTCATTGGCTGATTTAAAATCACCAAGCCCTAATCCGCGAGAAACTGTTTCGGCAACTTTACCGGCATGTCCCATAGTAGGAATGTCTAAAAGGCCGACCACTGTTTCCGGTATACCGACCGCCGCACCTTTGGCCAATCCGACGAGAGGATCAGCAACTAAACGGCGAACCGGATTGCTGGAGGGTTTCGGTGGAGTAACTTCTGTTTCGTTTAATCCACTCCAGAAATCTCCAGAGCGGCTCATCCCATATCCACTTTCCTGTTTATCAAAATCATCCCAAAAATCAGCCATAGTTTATTTCCCTAAAGTTTTGTCAACTACTTTCGGATCAAATCCATTGTTAATGAGATACTGTCTTATCCTCGACCTCTGTGAAGGATTTCTTATTGCTTTCGTTTTTGCTTCTGTTAAAATATCCATATCGGTTTTAGGCGGAGGCGCAGGGATTCCATGAAGTTTGTTGTACTGCTCCATCCCATATCCAGTATCATAGACAGTTTTGGTTTGTCCAAGTTCATCTGTTACTGTATGGACAGATAGGGATTTTATTTCATCAGCACGTTGTTTTGATTCTCTACCTTCTAATCCGAGATTCTTTGTCTCTGCGCCAACCTTACCGATATTGGCTCGATGTAATCCGGCAGCCGCCTTTGCTTCTTCAATCTTCGCTTCATTTAATATTTTGTTTAAACCTAGCATTTCTTTCTTATATTCAGTATCATCCTGCGGACCGAATAATGCGTTTTGTATATTGGCAGCGGCGGCAGCACGAGTAGATTTTTTCAGATACTTATCGTTCATTTTGTCAAACATTGTGCCAAGGAATTCATTCCTCATTTCTTCAGTGCTCTTGGCGCCCAGCCCATATTTCCTGTCAGCACTTTCAATCATGGCATTTCTTTCGCTTGCGTTCTGTCCCAAAGCAGCGTTGCTTAAATTTGTCAGAACGTCACTGGTAATTCCTCTTTTCGCCAACAGTGCTCTCTCTTCCGGATTAAGATCAGCCTGTCTTACTATTCTTGAATTGGTGATACCGTAAGCCTCACGCCTTGCTAGGTCTTTTTTTTCAGGGGTAGGTTCAGTAGGGGCGGGGGTTGTAAGTTCGACTGGTTCCGGCGTAGTAAGATTTTCTGGATGTGCTTTATTGTAGGCATTAATGGCATTAATGTCAGATGATAATTTTGATGCCTCCGATATAATCTTATCTATTCCGAATGTATTTATCGCATTCTGAATCTTATTTGTATCATTGCCAGCCGAAGACATTCCGGAAATTTTGTTAATAATAGACATGATCCCCCCAGATGGTTTATTGAAAGCTAACCTCTCTTTTTCTTCAGCCATTTTTCTATTTTTTATTTGATCCGACACACGAACTACACCGGAAGGAGGGGCTAATCCATACTCACCCATCTCTCTTAAATTTTTCATTCCTGCTGTATTTTTCCAATCTTCCAAAGTAGCCATTTTATATCCTCCCTTTTATTCTTCTTCTGCATATTCCAATGCAGCGTTTGCATTAAGAGCCGACATTGCTCCGCTAGCCATTACCCCAGATATCTGGGCAACACTCTTCTGGGCCTCTACTTGTAACTGATACTTTGACCGCATACTTTCTTCTTCAAGCTTTGAATACTGTAAGTTAAGATTAGCTGACGCTTCCCATGCTCTAACCTCGGCATCGTTTACATAGTTTGAAATACCCGCAATGGCCTTATTGAGTTCTATATTCGCTTTGTACTCTTCCATTTTAACATTATATCTGGCAATATCAACATCCACCTTCTTAGCCCATTGATCGATGACCTGTGTGTTTGCATCTATTTTTGCTTTTTCAACATTAATCTCAGTAGCCACAGCTTCGAGTTCAGTCTTATAAACATCAGCTTTGGCAAGAACAACCCTGACTTGTTCAGCATAGGCTTTTATTTTGGATTCTTCAATTCCTACTTGTGCAAGCAACGCTTTTATTTCTTCAGAGAAAATTTCAACTATTAACTTCTGCCCCTGAATTTCACCACTGTATCGGGCAATTTCAGCTTCAATCTGAGCTGAGTATATCTTAACTTGCTGGTCATTTAATTGAAGAATTCCGAGAGCAGCCTGGATCTGAGCACGATATATTTCAATCTTTGCTATTTCTGCGCGCATTAATTCTCCGTAAGCGGCTACCTTTGCTTTATACACCTCAACAAGATTATTATTAATGGCTATCTGAGTGTTTATATAATCATTGGAAAATTTCATTGCATCTTCTTTTACGCGTAGCGCCAAATTATCATAATCCAACATTGCCCGTATAAGTTGAGATATCAAACTTATACCGAGTTCCATGGATTTAAAAAGATTTGCCTGTTCTAACTCAGCCTGTTTTACGGATATCTCTCGTGAACGATCAAGCAACTTATTCATATATTCTTTTTGAATTTTGGCAAGGGAATTAGCCAGCATTCCATCAGGGAGAGTGAATCCTTTCTTTGCCCACACCTGAATAAGCTTGTCTGTTGAATCTTCAAGTTGTTGTTCATTTCTCTCAAGGTCTCTTTGCCATATGGCCGTTTCAATAGCCGATAATAATCCGGTTCCGCCATTGACAATATTATTCCGAAGTCTCGTCTTGATAGCATCGATCAATGTATCATCAAAGATGAAATCTCCTGCGTTCATGGGATCTACATCACTGAGATTCAGTTCCTGTAAAACAGGTTGGGTAATACTGACTAAATCAGGGAATGTCATATCGTATGGCGGATAAATAATAGGTTCAAGGGAAGGAATAATATATTCCTTGATCGCGCCAAGAGAAATTTGATTCATTCGTGATTCCGGCAATACAACATTGGGTTTTGTGGGCTGTATCATGCTTGACCAATCAACGCTAGGAGGACTATCAATGCTTAAATCCGGGACTACTGGCATAGCCGGTGAAGTAATATTCGCTGAATATAACCCGGTGGGTTCAGAACGATTTGCGATATCTCCCACAGGAGAAGGGATTTCAAGCGCTTGACCCTTAAATTCTTTTTCTATTGTTCCGTAAATAGTATATGGAATACTCATACTCAAGCTGGCAAGTTGTTCCAGAGCAGAATTGCCTTCTTCCAAAACACTTTCTGCAAAATCTTTTTGAGCATTTATGATTTCATTAACTCTTTCCATTGCTATTCCCATAATAATCTCCTATTTATAAGTTGTGCCTATTGAATAAACTGTTTTTGGAATATCAACATTAAATTCCTCCGCATATCCGGTGGTTGAATTTACTCCATCATCTATATTGATAATTCCTGCGCGACGTTTATCGTATTCCCATATTTCATTGCCATAAAAATCGAAGTTAAAATCTTCTACATTCTGAGGTCCGTCATACATTCCGACACTAAACGGTGTCGTTATTTTGGGAATGTCTATCTCATAGGTATAGGTTATAAATTCTTCATTCACCTGAAGTGATACCCCATAAATTCTCTCACCACTTACCATATGATCCAACAAGGGATTCGTAATTCCCGGACTTCGAGATTGACACTCGCAAACACCTAGAGACAAATCGGTTTTAATTCCATTAATACTGTACGTAAACATAAACTCTACATTTCTTACACCGGTTGCCGTGAATGTTCCGGGATTATTAAAATCCCTTCCAATAAATAATTTTTGATTATACGATTCATAATCTTTTTCATCAGCATAGGATTCAGCATATGCCCACTGCTGCATATCTTGAACCGTGATCTTTTTCCAGAACAATGCGTAATTTCCATTATACCCGTCATAATCAATTACCTGTGCGGTTGTATAGTTTCTCGTAGCCGTTGCATTTGTCGTGCGCGTGCCTGAGTCTTGGAGCCATTTATATTCTTCAATTATTTCATTCGGCATAATATCTGGCCTATTTTAAAGTTTGTCACGACTCTGAATAAATCATGTAACAAATTGCTGATCCTATGAATCACAAGCATTATAACAAACAAATACGCACTTTCCCAATAATAATATAGAAAAGTTGTAAATGTCGCTACCCAAACAGACACACAATACGGACATTCCAAAAGTCTATTGGTGAAGGAACTCAACGATCTTAGCCAATTCCTAAGTCCGTCAAATATCTCTGCCTTACACGCCAGTTGGGTCAAGGCTTCCGCTGCCACTATACATAGAATTAGTTTCATTAATCATCTCCTTGTAGCCGCATTGACAAACATAAAAACTACTTTTTGATGAACAACACGGTGGTCTTATCCGCAATTTCAGCCCACATACCGGACATGAAATATTACTTATGTTGCTCTTTAATTTGTTTAATTTGTTGGGTTCTAATCTCATCCAGCCAGTCCTCTACGGGTTTTTCAGAATAATATTCGGCTAAACATTTTGGACACTTCCACGAAGAAGGCCAATTTTTGCCTTCACTATCTTTCGCAACATAGCTTAAATACATTAAGGTTCCGCATTCAGGACATTTCTCACCGACAACATTAGCTTTATCGCTGACTTCACGTTTCGATGTTATTTGGACATCCATAGGTTTATCAGCCAAAAGTCTCTGATATATCTCAAACGCTATCGTTATGTTTGAGGTAACATGGGGGACAAATATCTTTTTCGCCTTTAATATTTCCTCGGTTCTTTCTTTAAATTCTACTTCAGATAGTTTTTTCATTTTTTAAGTCCTTATTAATAACATGAACCTTCTTCGGGAGTGCAGTGGCCATATTTTGCAAACCAGCAATAAACTTCATATGGCGCGTCAACATGCTTGCGCCAACCCTTTGCCGTTAAACACGAACCACCGTCACCAGCATAACACGTTTCGATTATACAACAATAGTTTGTCCATCTCGGCCAGCTACCGTCCGTATAAACCCTTACCGCCTGGCAAGCGTCACTAATGCTTGCAAATTCGTCGTAAGTTCCTGGACCTTTGATAAACGAACAACCAATTTGAGCACCTCCTGCTTGCTGAACAAACGCCTGACATCCAGCCCCTCCGCCTTCCGATAAGAACAAACTTTTCAATGTTAGGCTTAATGTATCCACTAAAACATCATTGCAATACAGTTCTACCCAGTCACCTTTGATACATTCTGGAATTTCACCGGGCGCCGTATATGTAACAGACTCTCCTTCTGTATCACTTAAACTTCCATCCCCTAGAACTTTCCATGTATATGTATTATTTGCATCATACCCGTCAACGGACAATGTTTCTGATTCGTTATTATATAGAGTGTCTGTTGTGTAGGAAATGCTCGCATCGACACACGTACTTTCTAATTCAAGAAATATTTCCGCATCTCTTTTTTGATGTGTTGTATGCGTTGCGCTGTATGTCAGTGCACCCCCGCCACTAAAAATAACATCATCACCAATATACAGGTCTTGTGATAATGACATTGTATTTGCGTAATTTTCCGTCTTATCAACGGTCGAATCGACTACGTTCTTAAATACATACGGACCAAACAAATCATGGTAATATTCCTTGCCGTAAACATACTCCGGGCGCATTTCGTAGGTATACGGGTAGTTGCCAGAGACATTATGCTTATAACTGGTCATTGACTGCATGGACCCGCTCTGTGTCCATGATGTTTCCATTCTTATCATATCGAGGCCGGTAACGCCCAAAGGGATAACTCTACTGCCATGGCTTGTATAGGGGCCAGTAGTGGTTGTTACGGTGTCCTCATATTTCCATAATCCACATTGCCAGGTACCACCCCATCCTTCACACGGAGGGTTTTCTGAGTCCTCTACCGTATTACTCGTCCCAGGCATATCGGAAAATGTTCCGCTATCAGCATAGGCATTCACAACCTGATCGGCTCCATTAAGATTATAATATTTTACTTCCCATGATTTGAATGAATCCAATTCGGGAGTAATGAAGAATCCTTCCGACATTCCAAAAGTCGTTCTCTCTGCATATGTAAATATATCAAAATGCCCAATGTCATCGAGATATGGAATCCATGGCCAAAAATATAATGCTGGCTGAATATCAACAGGGCACTCGACGTCCACTGCCTTATCTATTTTTGCAGAAGCACCGTAGGTGACAATATCTTCTTTTGCATCAATTGTGAATGCATTCTTTCCATAATAATTCATAACGGTGACCGGCTGATCAAATGTATAAATATTGCCAGACTTTGAAATCAAGGGAAGTTGGTAATATGCAGCGTCTGTAAGTTCTACTGTGGTGGTAAGCGGTTGATAAACCCTTTTGGCATGGTCAATCACCCTAGACCATTTGGAATATTTTGAATATGCCGTAAAATAAGACATGGAATACCATGTCGGGTCGAGGTCATAACCAAAGGCCTTTCTGAAGCCCTGGGTGGCTGGACGCCATATCTCAATGTTTGAATTGTAGCTTCCTGATGATGGTGCGCAATCAAACGTGTACCACTTATAATGCCATTCGTCCCACGTACTAGCAATATCAGAATGAATTACCCCAATCTCGGCAAAACTCTTATCTCCTAACTGATATATATATGGACAATATTCGCGCTTTTCATCGTATGACCCGCTTATAGAAATATCTTTGTCGGAAAAATCCGCAATTAAATCACTAAAAACATATGCGTTTTTGTTGACACTAACTCTAATGGCATAATATATTTCGGTTGGCGCGTCGATAAAAACAATATATAAACGATGTTGTTTGTCACTCCATACCCAGATATTGTCAATATCGTTGACACGCAATATTTTTACTTTTCCGCTTATGTTCCGCCTTCTTAATGCTAGAAATGACAACTTCCCTTCCGGATCCATGTTGTTAAGAGAAAACTTCATATGCCTGACAAGATCCATAATTTTACCGTTTGGTCTGTCAGGGCCACGCCAACTATTAAGGAAAACTTGTCGTTGCGGGAAAATCTTTATAAATTTTTCTCGCTGTTTGACATTGCTCATCTATCTGATCCCGGCCTGCTAAGATGCAATTTAATAACGTCAAATTCAGCCGGTTCTTCACCGGACACATCAAGAGCAAGATAACGCGTTTTTATGCCCTTACCTACCTTGACGCGACTACCATGTTCAGTATCGCTATAAGACTCAATATCATATTCATATTCCTGCCCGTCTGAATAGATTACTTTCAGTTTCAAATCAGCCGCGGCCTTATACCCGAACCACAGTTGAAGTAACTTAACGACCTTTCCTATTTCCAGATCTAATAGTCCTGTTCTGAAATTCCATTCTATATTGTCGGTTCCGTCAAGAGACCCGGAAAGGTCATACAGGCCGGTATCTTTAGCCCCTATATTCTTTCCGTTGAAATTACAGAATGAATTAAATATGTAATTACTGTATTGCGTTAGCGCTTTGTTTTTAACATTCATACAAATAGTCAGAGTTCCAGCAACATCTGATATAATATCTGTAATTATAAAAGGAATGACAATATCGGCTGTCCCGAGAACATTGGTATATCCGACACCATCAAGCTTAATAATTGGAATGGATTTGTCAAACTCAATACTTAATCCTTCAAGAGTTCCGGAATTGACAGACAACATTGGAATGGTCAAGTTTGCAGTTCCGGTTTCCCAAATAATTGCCGTAGCAGATACTTTAGCTGAAGGAATATTAATAGCAACAACGCCTATTTCCGATCTTATTTCAGCACTATTAATTTTTATAATAGGAATCTCTATTGATGCTTGGCCAGTAATAGAAACAAGACCGGTTGTATCAAGAGTTACCTGTCCTATGGTAATATCTGCAACGCCATATTCACTTATATATCCTTGTGATGATACGGTAATTTTGGGAACAGCTACATCTGCCTGTCCGAGGATTGTTGAATATCCCCAACTGTCTACTGTTTCAATAAGGGGTATTTCAATATCAGCATTTAGATCATATAATTCATGGACGTAACCAGTTCCGCTGAAACCTAACGTCATCCCAATACTTGTATTGGAAATAATCTCAACGGCAACTTCTCCTGATATCGACAAGGGAAGAGTAAAACTGGCATTTACATCAGTTGCCATAACTCCTCCTTATGAGAGAATAATCGGTGCCGTGTAAAGCGATACAACCCCAGCCGAAGACATAGATACAGAGTTCACAACAATCGTATGCGTGGAAGCAGTTCCGACATCAGCATCTATCGTAAATGTTGCAGCCGTTCCTTGATAATCCAGTCCGACTGTTGTTATACGTGCCCATCCGCAAGTCCCTGTTACGCCGGCAGTTCCAGTATATGTTCCACATAATGAAGAGGTCCCTGTTATTGTTGCATAGGTATCGTCACCCCACCCTATATTTGGAATAGTACAGAGAGCAGTACCGGAAGCAGCAGAATCTGCGCTGGCTGGTTGCGAACCCGTATAGAATATTATGGAGGCAGTTCCAGCCGTACCAACAGTTCCAGCAATTGCATCAACCATCTGACTCAGTATCATTGATTTTAAATTATTACTTAATCTGAGAGCCATTATACCCTCCTTTATTCAGCCGGCTGAGTTATATTGAATTTCGTAATCGTCAAGGTTGTGCCCAGAGTCAGACTGGTATGGGACAGATTAAGGTCTGCACCAGCAACGCCAACAGCCCCGTCCATTCTGATTGCCGTTCCGTTTGATCCATGGCAACCATAAAGACTTCCATCTGAACCATAAAACCGGAACCAACCAGCTACGCCAGAAGCCAGAACAACTCCTTGCCATGCCGGTGTAGTAATGGGCAATACACCGGAGGATGCCGTTCCAAACTGCAATCCATCACCCAAGGCAGTACCACAAGTCGAAGATATTATGGCCAGCTTGGTTGCCCCTGCCGTTTCAATGTAATCGGCATTTGAAGGTTGATAGCCGGTATATATTTCAATCCAGCCTCCATTCAGTGATTCCTTTATAGTGCTTTCCCCTACCATAGCATTCCTTAATGCTGTTGAAATTCTAAGCGCCATTTTTCTTTCCTCCTAATATAATGCGTTAATGTAATGTTTTATATTGTTGACGTTCCTTATGAACGCCGCCCCACGTCCGTGTTCAGTAAGTACATACCTATCGTCTGTTATGTTCTTGACTGATCCACCGCTATCTCCTATACAAATTCCGCTTGAAGATGTCCAAAGAACCACATTCCCCTCAACTCCATACCCAATACTATCAGCACTCGTCCTTACATCTGTGAATGGAATGGCTGGCTCGGACTCAACTTCGACCATTTCAAAATCATCATTACTTTTCCCGCGGATAAACCATACCCTGCTTTTATCTGAAACGTATAATCCGTTATCGCAAGCCCTCACCATCGTGATATCATCCTGGAATATTTTATAGCCCATTCTTGTGTCATAATAAGTTGTCAAAGGATCTGAGATATAAAGAACATTTTTCACAGCCATAAACAGACAAGCCATAAAATATTCAATGTGACTCCCCGCCGGAAGCGGTTGTTTGAAGTTTCTTGAAGGATTCATAAAAGCATTATCAGCATTATCATGAATATATCCGCATTGATAATCGTTGGTGTAATAAACGTAATTATTGACGAGGACATAGGACATTTGTGCTCCAAGCGTAAGACTGCCGCGCACAGCAATGGTCGACGAGAAATCATCTAGTAACCGATACATGGTACTATCGTCCACGAAGAAGCAGAAATCCTTTTCCGCCCACAATGAATGAATGCCTGTTCCCGCAAGGAATGAGATCCAGCCCGGACGTGAAGATAGTTTGTTGGTATTGTCAATATCAACATTAAGGGCTTCTCGCAAAGGGAACATCGTTTCACGGTTATCAATTTCTATGGGATAAACTCGTTCCCTGTCGTCAACATTATTTATTCCGGTAAACTTTTTCATATAGATTTGTTTCTTAATATTCATTATTCGTCACCCAAACCATATCCTTTTCCTGCCGGATTGTGCTTAACTCTGATTTCTTTGAGTTTATCGAACATCTTTTTACGACCCTCTTTGGTATCAGGATAATCCTTGGCCTTCCCTATTTTAACGTCAAAGGGTAAGTAATTGGAACCCGGAGCGCGAGGGTCAATACCTCTGGGAATAGATGTCATTAATTTGCCTTCTCGTTTAAATTCTTTCATTTCCTGCCTAGACCATAACCCTTAGATTTGCGCGCTGTTTCCAATGCTATTGCCACGGCCTGTTTTTGTGGTTTTCCGTGTTCCATTTCTGTCTTTATGTTTTGACTTATTGTCGCCTGACTTTTTCCTTTTTTTAACGGGGACATTTTTATCACCTCGCAATTTCTCTATCATGGAAATTACCATGTCTTCCGTTATATCCCTTGTGCAGATATATCTCTTATCCTCTGGCTGGCGCGGACACCAATGCCAATCTCGGCTTATCGGCAACTCCTTATCATTGAAACACCCAACTCCGCATACTTCATTGTTAATGGCTATCCGGTAAGGATTGGGGAAATCGTTCCATTCTTCAGACACGCCACTAATCATTATGGCTGGTTTACCAAGAGCATGAGCAATCCAGATTGGTCCATGGTTAAGGCCGATGTAAAATTCACAGTTCTGGATATCCGCTATGGTTGCTTGAATGGACTGGCCATTGTGCTTAGTTACATTATTAAGATGAGAAGGTTCGGCAGAGATAGACACGCACTCATAACCGAGAGATATCAAATGGTCGATTACTTTCTGCCATGCGCCCGGGCGATTCCACATTTTGTTCTGCATGGTGGAATATTCAGAGAAGCAAACCAAATTTCTTCTGGTATCCGTATTCTGGATATTCTTCAACTTCGCCTGAATCGGTTTATATTCCAGCCCCAATATATCCGCGGCCACCTTCTGCAACGGGACATCTCTCCAGTTAATAGGATTTTTGTCTAATTGATCGTCAAAACACCCGACTGCATATCCAGCATAGATGTTCTTGACTTCCGAGCCTGGTTTAATAAACTCTATTTCCGGATAGTCGAATATCTCTAACCACCAGCCGGAACAGATTACATGGCAGTTGTGTTTTTTACGGAATTCCTCCACATAGGGCATCCATGCAATTGTATCGCCAAGTGCCTTTGACCCCATCTGGATAAGGACATTCTTGCCCTCTAAATTCATTTCATGACGGTATTTCTCTTCACCATTTATGGATGCGATTACTGTCCATGGGAGATAGAACTTAGGTTCAGGTTTACTCCACATGCCGACTTTCTGCCTGAGACCATAGATGTTTCTTTCTGGGATGTTAAATGACACATCATATTCCCTATTGGAGATACCCACGATGTTTAACAGAGCACCATCGAAGAAGTTTATCATGAATACATCATCATCCCAGAGATCACGATCAACTTGGTCAAAACGATTATCAACTTCAAATTCGATAA
>Ga0265297_10002168_pt1 | contig 41401 bp, 39 predicted proteins | sample Munlanlwell13791_FD_192502 | JGI IMG/M metagenome (GOLD analysis project Ga0265297, IMG submission 192502) | Leachate microbial communities from a municipal landfill in Southern Ontario, Canada - Leachate well 137-91 | ecosystem: Engineered > Solid waste > Landfill > Unclassified | place... | reverse complement strand
CTTTCGGAGAAGCCGTGCAGATAGACGGGCATGATTATTACTGGCCCGCGCTCAAGGGAGAGCTCGCTGAATTCATAGAGAAGAGGGCCGGCTTGTAATCAGGGGTTTTCTGTACTAAAATTAGGGTTAAGCATGAGCTTAGCCACCAAACAAAAATTTCTTCTGATATTTTCTTTCCTGCTGGGGCTGGCCATTTTCGTCTGGCTGGGAAAGATGATCGGCTGGGAAGAGGTGGGCCGCGCCTTCGCCGTCTTTACCGGCTGGCAGGGCCTGGTTATGGTTGCCCTGTCTTTCCTCGTCGCTTTTATAGGAAACTGGAGGTGGAAAGAGATATTGAAAGATTCGGATATACAGGTCCCTTTTTTCAGCCTTTTCAGGATATACCTCGGAGGATATGCCATGATGTATCTTTTTCCTATCCTTGTCTGGGGAGGGGAGGCCTTCCGCGTCTACGGGCTCGGACGGGAGAAGAAGCTTTCCTGGAGGAAGACGTTTTCTTCGGTCATAATCGAGAGGGTGCTTGAGTGGACGGTCAACATAGTCGTCATCTTTTTGGGCCTCTCATTTTTCTTGTACAAGGTTTATCTTCCGCCCAAAGAATTGGTAATGATTTTCGGGGTCGCTCTGGTCTTCTTCGTGTCCGTCATCACCTATTTCTATATCTTCGCTTTGGGCAAGAAAAGCATCGTCAGGGGAGTCGTCAGGAACTTTTTCAAGAAGGAGGTGAGCGATTCGAACGGGATGATCGAGGTGGAGAACGATGTGTTCAGATTTTTCCAGATGAGGAATCCTTCCTTCTGGAAAGGGATAATACTTTCTTTCTTGAGGGCCTTGATGATGCAGGCGAGGGGGTGGCTTCTGATATTGTTTCTGGGCAACTGGATCGGATTCTTTCCGTCTCTCGCAATCCTCGGATTCACCTATCTCTCTTCGATGATACCGATTCCAACTTCTCTCGGTTCCCATGAAGCCGTCCAGTTCTACGCCTTCACTTCTCTGGGGCTTCTCGGTTCGACGGCAACCGCTTTCACTTTGATTATCAGGGCGGCGGAGATAATCGTTTCTACAGTCGGCATGGTCTTTTTGATCAGGACGGGATTCAATATGGCGGGTGATAAATTCTTGGCATATGACAAAAATAAACAAAATAGTTAAAAATCTCATCGTCACAGATATAGCTTTCTGGAGCGGGTGGGGATTGATCACGCCTATCTTCGCCATCTTCGTCGTCGACAGGATCAAGGGAGGGGATGCCTTGACCGTGGGAATCGCCACGGCCGTCTACTGGCTGGTGCGCTCTCTCCTGGTTTTCCCTTTCGGTGTCATGCTCGATAAATACAAGGGGGAGAGGGACGATTATCTTTTCCTCGTCGCGGGCAACTTGATCGTCACTTTGTCTTTATTCGGATACGTCTCCGCGACCCTGCCCTGGCACGTCTACCTTTATCAGGCTTTCTGCGGGCTCGGGGTGGCCATGTCCCTCGGGGGATGGAGATCCATCTTCACCAAGCATATCGATAAGGGGAAAGAGGCGACCGAGTGGTCTTTGGACGACATGATGCTTAGTATGGGAACTGCCCTGGCCGGAGTGGTCGCCGGATGGATGGTTGTGACTTGGGGATATGCGACGGCCTTCATCTGCGCCGGATCTCTCGGCATGTTGAGCGTTTTAATCCTCCTTTGCCTGAGGCATGAGATAGAAGGGGTGTTCAACAGGAATTTCCATTCCAATCTGAAAGATATATTTTTCGATAAAAGATGAAAAACCAGGAAGTGGCCCAAATATTGTTCGAGATAGGGGAATTCCTCGAGCTTCGGGAAATTCCCTTCAAGCCGGCTGCCTACCAGCAGGCGGCGATTGCGATAGATAATATGGAGGGGGACATTTTTGATTTATATAAAAAAGAAGGAATCAAAGGATTGATGACTATTCCCGGGGTGGGCAAGAGTATTGCCGAAAGCGTTGAGGAGTTCTTGAAGACGGGGAAGATAAAGTACTTGAAGGAGTTGAAAAAAGAGTCGCCCATAGACCTGGAGAATCTTACCAAGGTCGAGGGATTGGGAGTTAAGAGGATAAAGCAGTTATGGAAGGAATTGGGGGTGAGGAATCTTAAGGACCTGGAAAAAGCGGTCGACGACCACAAGGTCGCCCCTTTATTCCGTTTCGGGGAAAAGACGGAGCAGAACATCATGGAATCGATCCAATTCTTGAAGCAGGGAAGGGGAAGATTCCTTTTGAGGGAGATAATTCCCGAGGTCTCGCGGATAGAAGAAAAGTTCAAGAAGATAAAAGGAGTGGTTAACATGTCCGTGGCCGGATCGACGAGGAGGAGGAAGGAAACGATCGGGGACGTGGATTTTCTGGTGGCGGTAAAAGATGCGACCGACAAATATCTGGTCGAGAAGATAATGAATACCTTCGTTTCCATGGACGACGTGGTCAAGGTGGTCGGGAAAGGGGAGACGAAATCATCGATCAAGACGAAACAGGGCCTGGATATGGATTTGCGCCTGGTTTCGGAGAGCTCTTTCGGGGCTGCTCTCCAGTATTTCACGGGATCTAAAGAGCACAACATCGCCTTGAGGAGGATAGCGATGAAGCAGGGGTACAAATTGAACGAGTACGGATTGTTCAGGGGTGAGAGAAGGATAAAAGGAGAAAACGAAGAGGAGATATACGAGAAGCTGGGCATGGAGTGGATCCCTCCGGAGCTGAGGGAGAACCAGGGAGAGATAGAAACGGCTATCAAGAGGGAGATTCCTCGTTTGATTGATCTTAAGGATATGAAAGGAGATTTCCATTGCCATACCAATTGGGACGGGGGAGAGCATTCGATTGCGGAAATGGCGGAGAAAGCGATGTCCTTGGGGTACGAATATCTGGGTATAGCCGATCACACCCAGTCGTTAAAGATTGAGAACGGATTGGATGAAAAAAGATTATTAGAACAGAGGAAAGAAATAGATTCATTGAATAAAAAGTTCGAAGAGGAAGGGATTGATTTCAGGGTTCTGCAGGGATCGGAAGTTGACATATTGAAGGATGGGACGCTGGATATAAAGGACGAGGTCTTGAAGACCCTCGACTACGTTTCCGTATCGATCCATTCCAATTTCAAAATGGGAAAGAGGGAGATGACCAAGAGGATAGTCAGGGCTCTTGAGAATCCGTATGTCTCCATATTGAATCATCCGACGGGAATGATATTGGGAAGAAGGGAAGAGTACGAAGTCGATATCGATGCAGTCTTGAAAGCGGCCAAGGAGAACAATGTCGCCTTGGAGATGAACTCGTACCGTTCCGACTTGGGATATCAGACAGCCAAGACGGCTAAGGAGATGGGGATAAAGATCGTCATCGGGAGCGATGCCCACAACAAGAAAGAATTATCCGATGCGCAGTTCGGCGTTTACCAGGCAAGGAGGGCGTGGCTGACCAAAGGAGACATTCTGAACGCATCGTTGTTAAAAGATTTGAAATTCAAGAAATGAACAGGAACCAGGAATTATTGAAAAGAGTAAAGGATTTAGGTTTGCCCCTTGGAGAGTACGCTGTTTTTGGCAGCGGCCCCATGGGAGTCAGGGGATTGAGGGAGATGCACGACATCGATCTTATCGTTTCTGATAAGATATTCGATGAATATTCGGAGAAGCCGGGCTGGATGATAAAGGAGATATACGGATACCGTGACTGGCTGAAGAATGACGACCTTGAGATAGAGATGGGAAGGGACTGGCACGAAGGACGGGATGTGGAGAAGATGATCAGAGAAGCCGACATGATAGACGGGCTGCCTTTCGTAGAGCTGGATTATCTGGTCAAATGGAAGAAGTTTTTCGGGAGGGAAAAGGATTTGAAAGATGTGGAGCTGATTGAAGAATTTTTAAAGAAAAACAATGAATAAAGTATTCCAAACAGCTTTTACATTGATCGAGTTGTTGGTGGTCATAGCCATCATCGGCATTTTGTCGGGACTGATTGTTGTGACGATGAGCGGGGTGACGCAGAAAGCCAATATCGCCAAGGCCCAAGTATTTTCCAATTCCTTGAGGAATGCCTTAATGCTCAATCTTGTCTCAGAATGGAAGCTTGACGGAAATACCAATGATTCTTGGGGAAGCAATAACGGATCATGGTCTGGTCCGGCAGGAACAAATACGTCAGCCACTTATCTTTCTTCCGACTGTATTTTTAATCAATGCCTGAGTTTTGACGGAACAGATGATTGCGTGACGGTCGCGAATAATACGAGTCTTAATATTACAACATCTTTTACGATAGAGATGTGGATTAAAAGGACGGCGGTTTCTTCGGATAGGGTTGATTTATTGAGAAGGGATAGCTCTGAATCATATGCTTTTCTTTCTCCGGCCGGTTCAGCGATGGTCGATGTCAGGTTTAGGGACTCTTCAGAAATCACTCATGGGGGAACTTACATTCTTGTTCCCACGGGCCAGTGGAATCATTTGGTCGGAACGTACGACGGAACTTATTTAAAATTCTATCTAAATGGGGTTTTGGGACCGAAAGACAACATAGGGAGCTATACTGTAAGGGCTGGTTCGGGAGATTTGATAATAGGAAGGGACGATCCTGTTGCAGGAAGATATTTTAACGGCTTAATAGACGGAGTGAGGGTGTATGGGGCGGCTGTCCCGTCCTCTCTGGTTAAAGAAAATTATTATGCGGGGATAAACAGTTTGTTTTCCAAGGGGAGCATTTCCCAGTCGGAATATTTAGAAAGGATTAACAACATTGCTATAAATGAATAAGAAGCATAAATGTCTGGTTTTGATGTCCGGAGGCCTCGATTCGATGCTTTCGGCCAAGATCCTGAAAGGAGCGGGAATGGAAGTGACCCCTCTTTGTTTCAAGAGCTATTTTTTCGGTTGCGGGAGCGCGGAAAAAGCCTCTAAGCAGATAGGGATGAAATTGAGGGTCGTTGATTTCAGCAAGGAGCATTTGAAGATGCTTAAAGATCCAAAACATGGAAGGGGCAAGGCTATCAATCCCTGTATCGACTGCCATCTTCTGATGATTAAAGAAGCAGGGAAGATAATGAAGAAGGAGAAATACGATTTCATCGCCACGGGAGAGGTTTTAGGCCAGAGGCCCATGTCCCAAAATTTCCAATCCCTGTCCGTGATAGATAAAGGGTCGGGATTGGCAGGGCTGGTAGTCAGGCCCTTGTCGTTGAAAGTCCTTCCCCCGACTGTTCCCGAAAAGAAAGGAATCATCGACAGAGAAGATTTCTACGGCATTTCCGGAAGGGGCAGGCATGAGCAGATCGCCCTTGCCAAGAAGTTTGGCATCAAGGATTATCCTTCTCCGGCCGGGGGATGCATATTGACCGACAAGAATTATGCAATCAACCTTAAAAAGCTTTTCGAGATCAAACCCAAGGCGGATGGGAATGACTGTTTGATCCTGAGGCAGGGAAGAGTTTTCTTTAATGATAATATGGTTATCGTCGTGGCGAGGAATCAGAATGAATGTTCCGAGTTGTCCAAGCTGGGGAAAAAGGGAGATATTGTCTTGGAGCCCCACAACTTCGCCGGTCCGACCGTCCTTATCCGCAAGTACAAAAAATCATCTCAAGATGAGATGATTGATTGCGGGATTTCATACGTCTGCGATTTCTCGAAGGACGTTCCCGATGATTTTATTCTGAAACTTTTACCTTTTCCAGAATCTTTATAAATATCTCGGGATTCTCTTCGGCTAATTGCGACAGTATCTTCCTGTCGAGTTCGATGTTGCATTTCTTCAAGGCGGGGATAAACTTAGAATAGGTCATTCCGTTTTCCCTTAAAGCCGCATTCATCTTTACTATCCAGAGGGACCTCTTGTCTCTCTTTTTGACCTTCCTGTCCCTGTATGCGTATGCCCAGGCCTTCATTAATGCCTGCTTGGCAGCTATGAATTTGGATTTCCTCGACCACTTGTATCCTTTGGCCGCTTTGATGACTTTCTTCCTTCTTTTGTGCGCGGCGACACCTCTTTTTACTCTTACCATATGTTTATTTTCCCAACAGTTTCTTAATCTTCTTAGCCTGTGACGGTTCGACCTCGACCAGCTTCTTCAAGGACCTTTTCTTCTTGCTCGACTTCTTGGACAAGAGGTGGTCCTGTCCGACGGCCCTCCTCAGGACCTTGCCTGACTTGGTTACCTTGAACCTCTTGCTTAATGATTTTCTCGTTTTTGCTTTCATATTACTTTTTTGATATCGTCATTGTTAATTTTTTTATTTCTTTTTTGATATCCTGATCTATCTTTATCTCCATCCTCGCTTTCAGTAGATCCAGGAACCTGTTCATTTTCTGTATGCCCACTTCGGAAAGCTGGTTCTCTCTTCCTCGAAGCCTCAGTTCGACACTCACCTTATCCCCCTTGTTCAGGAATTTCTCGGCGGCATTGACCCTCGTCTCTATATCGTTGTCCGATATGTTGAAGGAGAGTTGCAGGTTCTTGGTCTCCGAGTGGTGGCTTCCGGCTATATTCTTCTTTTCCTTCTTCTGGAGGGAATAGAGGTATTTGCCGTAGTCGCCCAGCTTGCAGATCGGAGGATTGGTCTTGTCCGTGACCAGAATCAGATCGACGCCCTTCTCGAGAGAAATCTTCAGGGCTTCGGGCAGGGAGAAAACTCCCATCTGAGTTCCGTCTTCGGCGACTAGTCTCACTTCGTTCGCCCTTATTTGGTTGTTGTATAATGGTTTGTTCATTTGTGGAGGTGGCGAGTAATGAGCTCGCGTCCAGAAATCTTCTTCGCATAACTCTACAAGCTTATTCCGGTCTTTTTTACAAGTCCGATGCTCAAGGCCGGAAAGAATGCATCTGGCTCGGATCCGTAAATGAGGCGTTGATCCCGGATCAGGTATCAATGTCTTTTCTCGCTAAATTACGCCCTGTCTCAGTCAGCGAGAATCGCTGAGGAGGACGGCATTAAGCGTATGCTAATGCAGGTTCTCTAAATGCGTTGGCACTTAAAAGTTTCTCCGGGTTTTGCGAGCGCGGAGAGCTCGGCTTGCATATGGGATTCGGATATCTGTCTAAGCGAATTCACCCCCTTGATTTCAATTCGTTCCGTATCTTCCTTTCCACTTCTCTTTTCTTGATGGATTCCCTTTTGTCAAACTTCTTCTTTCCTTTGGCTAAGCCAAATTCCAGCTTTAATTTGCGTTTCTTAGTATAGACCGAAATCGGCACTAAAGTCAAGCCCTTTTCCTTCGATTTTCCCAGCAAATACCTCAATTCTTCGCGGGTTAAAAGCAGCTTCCGGTCCCTCTTCGGATCGTACCCTTTATCGGCGTTTTGGGGCTGGTAGGGAGGAATATTGCCTCCGACCCAGAAAGCCTCGGCAGAGCCCCTTTTATCCTCTTTTATGAGGATATACGTGCCCGGGAGGGAGGTGCCCCTGGTCCTCAAGGACTTCACTTCCTGGCCGTTCAAGGCCAAACCGGCCTCGAACCTTTCGAGTATCTCATAGTCGAAATATGCCTTTTTGTTCTCTATCCTGTCCATATGTATATATTACTTGATTTTTAGGGATAAAAAAAGAGGGTCGCTACCTTTATGGAGGACCGCTCATCATCTGGTACTGGCCGAATTCCAACACAGACATCAGGAGTGACTTCAGGGCAGAAAAGCTCTTTTCATCCATCCTTCCGCAATTCCTGCATAGGTTGACCTGCTTTTTCAACAGATCCTTGCGTCCGAAGTTTATCGGAGAATCTACTAGTTCGCTGGCCAGGAACCAGTAGAAATCTTCGGGACAGTCTTCGTGTTTGGATTTGTAGAGCTTTGAGACGTCGGGGAGCTCTTTTGCCAAAGCCACGCCCCGGCCGACCGCTCTTTTGCAGATTTTTTTCTTGAAGCAGCCGTCGATCGAGAAGTGCTTGAAGAGGAAGAAGGAAGAAAGAATGCCCGCGCACTCTTCTACCGATTGGCAGGCGTCCGGCCACTTCTCGAAACACCTCATAAGGAGATGCTTCTTGTTGGCATCTTCCGCCTTGTAGGCGATGAGGTGGAATTGTTCTCCTGTCTTTGCATAGAGCATTGCGCCTTTAAGCTCCCAGCTTCCGTAATGCCTTTCGTGGCTCAGGAAGGGCCGGTAGTCATCAAAGCTGTCTGCGAGCGATAGGGCTTGGAAATAATTAGTTTCGACGTCCTTCGACTTGAGGTAAAGCCGATACAGCCCCTCGGGCATCATTTTAATATGCCTTAAGGCATCTTCGCTGCTCATGATTTCTTTGAAGAGCGACGCATCGATTTTTATTCCGTCGTCGTCGCTTTCAAGGATTGGCTTGATTTGGTCAATCAGTTCCATATATGACATCCCCTGGTAAGATCAATTTTGCCCGAAATGGGGCAAGGTGATGATAAAATACATATCGGATATTGTCAATGATAAAAAAAAGAGAGGGATTTCCTCTTTTTTGTTCAAATCGCACTCAACATGTCCGTTTAGCGGACGGTGAATAATAAAGGCAGTCCGATAATGAGCAGTGCTATGGCTACGATGTTGTAGCACGGCTTGCCCATAGAGTCCGCTTTTATTGCCGACATTACCGCGGCAAACACCAGAGTGAACCCGATTGCCGGGATGAAATAAACGAGCATAAATACCATTTTGACCTTACTACATCGGCCGGCTTTGTCAACAGTTCCTTTTTTATCATTTTCTGGTAGAATATGGGTATGAATATAAGAGAAGAGATCAAAAACAGCGTTTCAAAGGCCCTGAAGTCCTCGGGATACGAGGGCGATTTTTCGATTAAGGTATTAAGGTCCCAGAAATCCTCTTTCGGGGACTATTCGGTTTCGATAGCCATGGAGATAGGGAAAAAGGAGGGGAAGAATCCCATGGAAGTGGCGGAGAAGCTGAAAGAGAACATCAAGGGGAAGCATTTCGAGAAAGTGGAGGTATTAGCTCCTGGCTTCATCAATTTTTTCGTTTCAAAGGAATATTATTTCAAGGAGATCGGGGAAGTTCTGAAGAAAGGGAGTAAGTTCGGAGAATCCAAGAGGAAGAAAGAGAGGATCCAGGTCGAGTTCGTCTCGGCCAATCCGACCGGACCATTAACTGTTGGTAATGGAAGGGGCGGCCCTTTCGGAGACGTTCTGGCCAATGTCCTCAAGAAATACGGATACAAGGTCAATAAGGCATACTATATCAACGACTTCGGGAAGCAGATATTATCTTTGGGGCATTCCATATTGAAAGACGAGGAAGCCAAGTATGCCGGGGAATACATCGATGCGTTGGGAAGGAAGATAAAGGAGAAGGATCCGTATAAGGCGGGAAAGATGGCGGCGAAGATAATCCTTGAGACGATGATCAAGAAAACCGTCAAGAAACTGAACATCAGGTTCGACGAATGGTTTTCCGAGAGCTTATTGTACAAGAACGGTGATGTCGACAAGGTAATAGACCTGTTAAGGAAAGAAGGTTTGACGTACGAGCAGGAAGGAGCCGAGTGGTTCATGTCGACCGCGCTCGGGGACGAAAGGGACAGGGTCATCATTAAGTCCGACGGAGAAAAGACGTATCTCCTGGGAGATATCGCCTACCACAAGTACAAGTTCGAGAAGAAGAGATACGACAAAGTCATCAACATCTGGGGAGCCGATCATTTCGGGGATGTCCCCGGTCTTGTCGCCGGAGCCGAAGCAATGGGGCATATGGGGAAGCTCGAGGTGGTCCTGCTCCAGTTCGTGACCGTCCTCAAGGACGGGAAGACGGTGAGGATGTCCAAGCGTCTGGGAACGGCCGTGACCATGGATGACCTTTTGGACGACCTTTCTCCCGATGTCATCAGATTCTTCTTTTTGATGAAGTCGGCCGATACCCATCTGAATTTCGATCTGGACCTGGCCAAGGAGCAGTCGGAGAAGAACCCCGTCTTCTATGTCCAGTATGCCCATGCTCGGATCTCTTCCATATTGAAGAATTCTAAGAAGATATTGAGGATAAAGAAGGTGAAGAATGCGGAACTGCTTACCGACAAGAGAGAAATCGATCTGATGAAACAGATATTGAGATTCCCGGAGATAGTCGAAGACACTGCCTCCGATTACGAGGTCCACAGGATACCGCAGTATGCGATGGACCTAGCCAATTCCTTCCACAAGTTCTATGCCGAGTGCCATGTTTTGGACAAGGATATGAAGCTGAGGGAGGCGAGACTGGGATTGGTTGCCGCTGCCAAGATCGCTTTGAAGAATACATTGGAACTCATGGGCATTTCTTCTCCGGAGAAGATGTAGTTTGACATCTTCTCTTTTCGTCGTATAATTTAAGCGTCGCTCTTTGAAGCGGCAGGATATCCTGATGAGCAACGGATTGATCGCAATCGACGGAAATGTCTATCCTTTCCCGCCCGGCCACGGCGCGCAGCTTTCTCTGGAAGAGCTGTCCCGGCGGGTGGCGTCTGGCGAAAAGAAAACAATCTACGGCATCGAGATCCGGATCTTGCCCTATACGGGAAGGAAATTGGTTGAAGAAGTCCCATACGTCGTTCGGGATAAAAAAGTCCTGCACGATATTAATGATGCAAGTGCGGTAACTGGACTTCCTGCCGAGACCCTTGCCCACCACAAATGCTGCGGCAAGATCGACGGCGAAAAGTACGATGGAAATCTCTACATCGATCTCAAGTCGGTCGAAAGATTCCTCAGGAGGATTGGCAAGACGCCGTCCTTTTTTCGTTTACGGTTGACTTTTGTCGATTTATTAATATACTTCAATTAATCGTTCTTTAGAACGTTGACATATTTGTTTGAGGTGAAAACATGACGAGTGTTGCAGATGTTCTTACTATCATGAAGTATCCCGTCCCTTCGGGAGGGATTACTCCGGTATGCAGGAGAGGAAGGAGGCCGTTTTCGGTCGTCTGTCCCGAATTGAAGGTGAAGCCCAGGCCGGACATATGGCTGACCGAAGAAGAGGCTGCCGACAGGCTGGGGACAGGCCACGGCGGAATCATTTCGATGCTGAGCAACAGGGATTTGAAGCCGGCGATCCACCAGGGTCATCTTTACATCGAAGTGGCTTCCGTCAATATGAGGCTATCGGGGGCTGGTTCAGCAAAACCTCCTCCCAGGCCGGTCTGGTCCGATCAGATTCCCGTTTTGGTGATGCCGATCGATTTTGACCAGGAACCGGAGACTGAGAAAGAGCCGGAGCTCGAAGATGACCCGGATGAAGATCTTTCGGGAGAGAGGGATGAATTCATTTTGACCAGGCTTACCGACAGGACCACCAATTCCCGAGTGTGGACGGCGGATCGTCACGATCCTCCAAGGAGGAGACCTGATCCGTATGTTAGGAGAGACCTGCAGATCAAGCTGGTCAACTACGCTCCCGAACAGTACGGCTACCGAATCGAGGATGTGGCTGAAGCCATCAACAAACAGGAGATAGTTGTCCGGAATTTCATCGCCGGACACAAGGTCAAAGCCGATCCGACCGGAAGGTATGTCACGAAAGAAAGTCTCAAGGCTTTTTTCAAAAGAAGCCGCGGGGTTGATATCATCGATATCTGACCCCTTTTTTTATACTTGAATCATCTCTTGAAATGGTCGATAATCTAAGCATGAGCTTCAAAGAGAAGGTTTTGAATGTTGTTAAGGGTATCCCCAAGGGGAAAACCATGACATACGGGGAGGTGGCTACTAAGGCCGGAAGCCCTTTGGCTTTCCGGGCCGTCGGCAATATTCTCAACAAGAATCACGACGCTTCGATCCCTTGCCACCGGGTGATCCGTTCGGACGGATCTTTGGGAGGGTATAACAGGGGGAGAGATAAGAAGAGGGAATTATTGGAGAAAGAACATGCGATTTGATCTGCCTTTAATCAATGCACACGCCCATGCGGCTATGATCGGCTTCAAAGGAAAAGCCGAGGATTTGCCTTTGGACAGGTGGCTTAATGATGTCATTTGGCCCTTGGAAGCGAAAGAGGTCAACCCCTCTTTCGTCTATGAGCAGACGAAGGCAGCTATAAAGGAGATGAAGGAGAACGGGATTTCTGCCTTTATGGATATGTATTTCTATGAAGAAGAAGTGGCTCGAGCCTGCGAAGAGGAAGGGGTTACAGTCGTATTGGGAGAAGGGCTGGTGGATATAAGGGGACAGGAGGTGTTCGATAAGGATCTGGAGAAGACGGAGACATTGCTTAAGAGATACAAGGATCATCCCTTGATCAAGGTTTCGGTCGCTCCTCATTCTCCCTATACTGTAAGCGGCCCTAATTTAGTTAAAGCCAAGGAGTTAGCCAGGGAATATGGTGTGGTTTATCAGATCCATGTTTCTGAAACTGAAAAAGAAGTGAAGGAGTCATTGGAAAAGTATGGGATGACTCCCGTTGCTTATCTGGACAGCTTGGGAGTTCTTGATTCGAAGACTGTTTTGGTCCATTGCATCCATCTTACCGACGAAGACATTTCTCTGATCGTTTCAAGGAAATGTTTTGTCGTCCATTGCCCTTTGAGCAATCTTAAGCTGGGTTCGGGGATAGCGCCGGTCGCTAAATTATTGGAAGCAGGAGCGATTGTGGCTCTGGGAACCGACGGTTCGGCGAGTTCGAACCGTCTAGACATTTGGGAGGCGGGGAAGTTCGCTGCCCTATTGCAGAAAGGAATCAACCAGAATGCCTCTTTGCTTCCAGTCAAGGAAGTTGTTAAAATGATGACAGTAAATGGGATGAAGGCTTTGGGATTGGAAAAAGTTGACGGGAAGACGGTTGAGGAGGTGGAGAGGGAGATAGAAAGAGGGGATTTTAGCTGGTTTTATGATTAATATAGTATTTAATTTATAGATGATTAATATAGATATATTCCAATTAATTATAAAACCTTTATGGCCATTATGGTTGACGGTGGCAGCGATTTTGTTATTAATAATTATCATTGACACTATAATACCTTACTATCTAAAAAAACGTAGAAATAGAATAAATTTTGATAGAGGAAATCAGTGGAGAGAAGACAATGATTTTATAAGATGGTTGAGAGGGATGAGGCCTGATGAATTTGAAGAATACGTGGCAGAATTATTTCGTCGCTTAGGGTATAAATCAGAAAAAGTTGGGATGTCTCATGATGGGGGAATAGATGTCCGGATTGAAAAAGATGGGGATGTTGGCTATATCCAGTGTAAGAAATTTATAAATAGGCCAGTTCCAGTGGGAGCAGTCAGGGATTTCTATGGTGCCTTAGCTTCTCATTTTTCAAAAAGCAAGGGCTATTTCATAACTACGAATACTTTTACCCTAGAGGCTATTAAATTTGCTGAAGATAAGCCGATAGAATTAATCGATCAATTTAAATTGATAAAATATATTAAATTAGTCGAGAGTGTAAAATCAAATCAGTTTTGAATAAACATTTAATTAAAAAGCTATGCCAAAACTCAAGGATCTTCCTAAAATCGATATGCCTAGGGAGAAATTGGAGAAATATGGTTCTAATAAATTAAAAGACTACGAACTTTTAGCAATACTTATTGGTTCAGGAATAAAGGGAATTAATGTTCTTGAATTATCAAAGAAAATTTTAAAATTGATTTGCGAAATTGGAGTTAAAAAGATATCGTTAGAAAATTTACTTAAAATTAAAGGACTTGGAAAAGCTAAAGCATCTCAAGTGTTTGCAATGCTTGAATTGGGAAAACGTTTGAATGATGAAAATAGGATAGAAATATTATCTCCACAAGACGTGTGGAATGCTTGTGCAGATATTAGAGAATCGAAGAAGGAACATTTTATTGCTTTTTATCTTGACACTCAAAATCGTTTGATTGAAAGGCAAATTATTTCAATCGGTACTTTAAGTTCAAGTCTTGTGCATCCGCGAGAAGTTTTTGAGCCGGCCGTTAAACTATCAGCCGCATCTATTGTTATCGCTCATAATCATCCTTCTGATGATGTTAAGCCATCGACGGAGGATAGGGAAATAACCAATCGTCTCAAAGAGTCAGGCAAGATAATAGGCATTGAGGTTGTTGATCATGTTATCCTTGCCAAGTCTTGTTACACTAACTTTTTATAGCCGGTACTTGACATATTTTTAAATATGCAGTAATATGTCTGTATGCATACAAAAGTATCACAAATCGGACAAGTAATAAACGGCTATACATTTCGCGAAGCCATAGAAACCGATAAGAAAGGAGATGTTTTTGTCCTACAAGCTAAAGACATAATCCAAGGCCAAGATATTGTAAATTCAAAAGATTTAACGCCCATTTCTTTTAAAGGTACTCGGACAGCTTCATTTCTTCAAAAAGATGACATTCTTATCGTTTCTCGAGGTGCCAATACGGGCTCATTCCGCACGACTATTTTTAGTGGAAATGATGATAATGTTATTGCTTCTTCGTCGGTTTTGATTTTAAGAATAAAGAAGGAAAAAGTGCTTCCTGAATACATAGCAACTTATCTTAATTCGCCCGAAGGACAAAATAAGATTTTGCAAGTAGTTTCTGGATCATACATACAATCAATATCGCGTATAAAATTTGAAGAATTAGAAATCCCGATACCGCCACTAAAGATTCAACAATCATTAAACGGTCTTAACCGAAATATAAAACAACAAGAGTTGATCTATAAGAGAGGAAAAGAGCTTAAGCAAGAAATCGTTAATACCATTATTACTAATCTATAAAAAAATGACTACAAACCAAAAATACACACAAGAAGATTTGAATAAAATTCTTTGGTCAGCGGCAGATTCTTCCCGAAGCCAATTAAATGCGTCGGAGTATATGAATTATGCTCTTCCTATGCTTTTTTTGAAATATTTGAGCGATAAATCAAAGAAGCAAAGAGAAGAATACAAAAAGAGATTTGAAGGCGATGAGAAGAGAGTAGAAGAGAAAATGAAGCTCGATCGTTTTTACATTTCTCCTAAATCATCTTTTGATTATATTTATTCTGTTTTAGAACATGATAACTTGGGCGAAGAAATTAATAAGGTTCTTCATCGAATAGAAGAGAGTAATAAGGATAAGCTCGATGGTGTATTTAGTATAGATTTTAATTCTGAATCATCTCTTGGCAAGCTTGCTGAAAGAAATAAAATGCTTCGCAATCTTGTTCAAGATTTTGCAAAGATTGATCTTTCGGATGTCCAAAATGATGTTATCGGTGATGCGTACATGTACATGATTGAGCGTTTTGGAGCAGCAGCTGGTAAAAAGGCTGGAGAATTCTTTACCGTTAGGAACGTAGCTAAGCTTGTTGCTATGCTTGCTGAGCCAAAACCCAAGGCACGTATTTGTGATCCTTGCTGTGGTTCTGGCGGATTGTTATTGCTTGCTGGAGAAGAAGTTGAAAAACAGGGTTCTAATAATTACGCCCTTTATGGACAAGAATCAACCGGTTCGACTTATCAGCTTGCTCGTATGAATATGTTCCTTCATGGAAAAGATTCGGCTCGTCTCGAATGGGGAGATACGCTTAATAATCCTTTATTAGTTGAAAATGATCAACTCATGAAGTTTGATGTAATCGTTGCTAATCCTCCTTTTTCTTTGAAGAAATGGGGAGCAGAAAACGCAGAAGCTGACAAATACAAGCGTTTTTGGAGAGGGGTTCCACCTAAGGATAAAGGCGATTTTGCTTTTATAACTCATATGGTAGAAACAGCTAAACCGAAAACTGGACGTATTGCGGTTATTGTTCCTCATGGGGTGCTTTTCCGTGGCGGAGCAGAGGGTAAAATTCGTGAACAGTTTATACGAGAAAATATAATTGATGCAGTGATTGGCCTTCCGGCTGGATTATTCCAGACAACAGGTATTCCGGTGGCAGTACTAGTGATAGATCGCTCCCGAGAGAAGGGTGGGGCGAATGAAGCTAAGAAAGACATTTTCTTTATTGAGGCTTCAAAAGAGTTTAAACCTAATAAAGCACAGAATATATTAGCTGAAGAAAACATCAACAAGATTTATTCTGCATACAAGGTTCGTAAAAATGTAGAAAAGTTTGCTCGTAAGGTTAATTTTAAAGAAATAGAAGAAAATGATTTTAATCTTAACATTACTAGGTATGTGGATACGTTTATAGAGGAAGAGCCAGTTGATATTAAAGCTAATTTGAAAGAATTAGAGGCCCTTGATCCAGAATTAAAGAAATTAGAAAAACAAATGGTCGAATATTTGAAGGAATTAGGGATTAAATAATATGCCAGAAGAAAAAATTATTAAATACGGGTCCCCGGAAGATGAAAAAATAGTATTCAGTACTAAGAATCTTTCTATTATTGGTAGTAATGGGTCTGGAAAGTCTTCTTTAATGAGAAAAATAAAAGATTTGAATCCGACTTTTACAATGATATCTGCCCATAAAAATCTAACAATTAAGCAGGGTTTATATAGGGCAAATGAGGATGATTGGTTGAGTGAACACAAATCATATTTTAGGAGTCCAACAAGAGGAGAAGCTCAAACTCCAAGCGATAATAATAGTTTGCAGGACGATTTTAATCAAATGATCGAAATTGTTTTTAGGGATTATAACGACGAATCGGTTGAAGCTTTGAATTCGAGAAAAACGTTAGACGATATTAATAGAAGATTAGATAAAATATTTCATATCTGGAATTCAATATTTATTGATAAAAAACTTCTTTATAAAGATAAAAAAATAAAAGTGCAAGTTGTAGGAGAAGAAACTTTCTATGATATAGAAAATTTGTCTGATGGTGAAAGAAGTGCATTGTATGTTTTAATTAAGGTGACATTGGCAGATTCAAGTCCAACAATTATTATTGATGAACCAGAAACTTTTTTAAACCCTTCTATTTTAAATAGCTTATTTGATGCATGTGAAAAAATAAAAAATGAAGCAAATTTTATATATTTTAGTCACGACTTAGAATTTGTTACTACTAGAAAAAATAATACGATATTTTGGATTAAAAAATATAAATATCCGGATAGTTGGTCTGTAGAGAATATAGATCCTCAAGATATACCGGAAGAATTAATTGTAAGAGTCGTGGGTGCAAAAAAACAGAAGATATTATTTGTTGAATCTGAAAAAAACAAAGATTCACAGCTTTATCAATTATTGTACGCAGATTTTAAAGTTTGGCCTGTTGGAAGTTGTGAAAATGTGATTAATTACACGAAAGCATTTAACTCAAGGACAGAAAAATTCAATAAAGAGTATTTTGGGTTAATTGACCGAGACTTGAGATCTGATGAACAAATCGAATCATTAAAAACAAGTAAAATATTTTGTCTTCCTGTCGCTATTTATGAAAACATTTTTTTGTCTAAAAACATAATAAATTTTGTATTTAATCATCTTGGGAGGACAGATTTCGAAGTTAAATTTTCAGAAGTAGAGATTGAAATAAAACAAAAAGTATTAGATGATAATTTTAAACTTGGTTATAAGAAATCAAAAATAATACAATTATTCAATATAAATATTGAATCTATTGCTAAGGGGGAGGTGCAACTCGTTCCCGATTTAACTTTATACGATAGCGAAATAAGTTCTTTTGATTCAAAAAATTACGAAGATATTTTAAAAATATTTAATCAAAAAAACTTAAAAGGATGTATTTCAAAGTTGGGCTATGATTGGATAGATTGGCAGAATCAAATTTTGAATATTTTTAACACCGATAAGGTTGACAAAATAAAAGAAGAATTTTTTAAAACAATGCCTATTATAGAATGATACATGAAGATTGATACTAAGCAACAATTACATATTTTATTAAGTCGTGAACATAAAAAGTTCCAATCAGACGTGGTAAATGCTTTTAAGGGTTTGAACGTTTCTTTTGATTGCGGGCTTATTCGATCGTCTTATGGGGAATTACCAATGCAGATAATATTATTTTTAAGTGGATGGGCTGTTTCTAATATCGCATGGGACATTCTTAAGCTAGGAATCAAAAAACTTTATAAAAAATTTATTCATATAAGTATAACAATTCGAGACTCGGAATCGATTATGTATGCAATAAAATCTGATTTGACCATCAATGTACTTGTTGTACCTGATAGGATTAAAGAGTTTGAACATATAAAAACAATAGACGATTTGGTGGCTCATTTTAAAAACAAATCAAAAATAAATATTTCTTCTGATTGGCAAAAAACAAAACTTGCTGATATTGGAGTGTTTTCTAAAGGATCAGGCATTTCCAAAGAAGAACTTTCAGGGACTGGTAATAATGCTGTGAGGTACGGGGAGTTATATACAAAGTTTAATTTTAAAATTAATAAAATCTATTCATTTATTCCAAATGAAGCAGTCCCTTTTGCTAAGAAAATAAAATACGGAGACATTTTATTTGCTGGGTCAGGTGAAACTATTGATGAAATAGGCAAATCGGCTGCCTATTTATTACACGAAGATTGTTATGCAGGTGGAGATTTAATTATTTTTAGTCCTAAAAATGCGAATAGTTTATTTCTTTCTTATTTTTTAAATATTGGTGAAGGCAGGAAAAAATTACGTGAATTGGGCCAAGGACAATCTATAGTACATATTTATAAAAGCGACATAGAGAATTTAATGTTGCATCTTCCATCTCTTCCAGAACAAAATCGTATTGTTGTAGTGCTTGAGACTTGGGATAAGATAATTGAAAAAATAGAAAAAAAGATTGAGATTAAAAAACAAATCAAGAAAGGTCTGACGCAGGATTTATTGACTAGCAAAAAGAGACTGAGTGGATTTAATGATAAGTGGATAAAAACAACCCTAAATGATGTTATGAGTAGCTTTAGCACAGGATTAAATCCTAGAGATAATTTTAAGTTAGGTTTTGGTAATAATTATTATGTAACTATCAAAAACATATCTAACGGCAGTCTAGATTTTTCGAATGCTGAGATGGTTGATGATAATGCCTTGAGGCTAATAAATAAAAGGTCAAAACTTAGAAAAAATGATATTGTAATGTCTAGTATCGGTAATGTTGGAGAATGTTATTTATTAACAGAAGATCCAAAGGGTTGGGATATAAATGAATCTGTCTTTTGCTTAAAACCAAATACTAAAATAATTGATCCATGGTTTATTTATTTTATTATTACTAGCTTAGAAACTAAAAAGTATTTTGAAAATAACATAACAGGAAGTTCATTTAAGAGCATAAAGATGAAAGAGTTGAGAAGCATGTCCTTGCTAATTCCTGGAATACAAGAACAGAGAGAGATTACAAATATTTTGAAAATCGCAGACAAAGAAATATCAGAACTAGAAAAGAAGCTTTCACTTATTAAAGATCAGAAAAGATACCTTTTGGATAATTTGATCACTGGTAAGATTCGTACACCAGAAACATTATCAATCAAGTAATAAATATTTATGAAGAAGATAAAAACTAAAGGAATACAAATTACCTTTAGCCAAAACGAAAAAGACTATATTTCATTGACCGATATTGCCAGATTTAAAGATGCAGAGCGAACTGACTATATAATCCAAAACTGGATGAGAACACGAGATACAGTAGAGTTTTTAGGCATTTGGGAAAAAATAAATAACCCCGATTTTAAAGCCATCGAATTCGATGGGTTTAAAAATAAGGCTGGATCTAATAGCTTTTCTTTGACCCCTAAGAGATGGATAGAAGCTGTAAACGCTATCGGCATGATTAATAAAGCAGGCCGCTATGGAGGAGGAACATTCGCTCATAAAGACATAGCTTTTGAATTTGCTGCCTGGATATCGCCAGAATTCAAGCTCTATTTAATCAAAGAATTCCAAAGGCTTAAAGTCGAAGAAAATGAAAAACTCACCCTTGGCTGGGATGCAAAAAGAATGCTTACCAAGATAAATTACAAAATTCATACTGATTCTATAAAAGAAAATATTGTTTTACCTCAGAAACTTTCAGAAAAAGAAGCAAGCATTGCCTATGCCAACGAAGCAGATGTTTTGAATGTCTCCTTATTCGGCATAACAGCACAGGAATGGAAATCAAGAAATAAAAACAAAGAAGGCAACATGAGAGATTATGCTGATGTATATCAATTAGTATGTTTGGCGAATTTAGAAGGACTTAATGCAGAATTTATAAGAATGGGCATAAGTCAAAGAGAAAGATTGTTAAAGTTAAATAGTGCTGCCATTGATCAAATGAGGTCGCTTTTGGCAAATAGAACAGTTAAGAAGTTGTTATAAACATATGATAAATGAAGTAAATTTTGATGAAGCAAAACAGTCCCAACTCCCGTTTATAGAGCTCCTTTTGAATATGGACTATAAGTATATTTCTGTTGATGAAACATTGCGAGAGCGTGGGAATAGTACATCTAATTTTATTTTGAGAGATATTGCAGCTCAAAAATTAATGAAAATTAACAGTTATGATATTGATGGAACCCAATACAAATTTAGCGAGAAAGATGTAAGAGATGCATTGCATAGTTTGGAAAATGAACCATACGAAGGCCTTATCGATACTTCCAAGAAGATTTATAATATGATTATGCCGACTAGTGGCGGTAAGACCATAAAAGTTAATCATGGAGGAAAAGAAATATCCAAGAATTTCAAGTTTATAGATTTCGAAAACATTAAAAACAATGCTTTCCATGTTACTACAGAATATGTGGCTAGTGGCAAGCAGAATATTCGTCCGGATATTGTTTGTTTTGTGAACGGGATACCCTTTGCTGTTATTGAAAATAAGAAGTCGAGCGTTAAGGTTGACGAGGCTATCAATCAAATGAATCGTAATCAGGGGCCAGAATTTTGTCCTAAGCTTTTTACCTATACTCAGCTTCTTATCGGCACCAATGGTAAAGAGCTAAAATATGGCACAACAGGCACTCCAAGTAAGTTCTATGTCGTATGGAAAGAAAAAGGATTTGAAAGTGAATTGGATAAGAAAGCAACTGCTCTCATAGCTAAACCCATTAATTTAGATATATATAATCAAGTATTGCAAGATTTAAATGGATATACTAAGGGGCATAAACAAAAGACAAATAGGATTCCAACCAATCAAGACAGAGGAGTTATTTCTTTATTTGAGCCTAAAAGACTTCTTGATTTAACCAAAAATTATATTCTTTTTGATGCCGGAGAAAAAAAGCTTTCTCGCTACCAGCAATATTTTGCAATTCATAAAATGTTGAAGAGGGTTGAAGAGGAAGAAACAACCGATAGAGGAATTACTCGAAGAAAGGGAGGTTTAGTGTGGCATACCCAAGGATCAGGCAAGTCTCTTACCATGGTAATGTTTGTTAAAGCATTAATTGAAGATTCAAGAATATCTAATCCCCGAGTTATTATTGTTACCGACCGTAAAGATTTAGACAGGCAGATCAGGGATACATTTAAAAATTGCAATTTAAAAAAAGACGTTATCCAAGCAACAAGCGGTCAACATTTAATTAAGTTAATCAAAGAGAGAAATTTGGCTGTTGTAACAACTTTGATACATAAATTTCAATCAGCTGCAAAAAAGAATACCGGATTTGTTGATACTGATAAAAATATTTTTGTTCTTATCGATGAAGCTCATCGAAGCCAGTCGGGCATGGCTAACTTTGAAATGAATCGAATCATTCCCAATGCTTGCTATATCGGCTTCACTGGTACACCACTTATGAAGGAAGAAAAGGAGAGCTGGAGGAAGTTTGGTGGATATATTGATAAATATACAATCGATGACGCCTTAGAAGATAATATTATCGTTCCTTTGATATATGAAGGAAGATATGTTGATCTTGAGCAAAACGAAGAACAAATCGACAAACATATTGATCGCGTATCTGAAGATATGAGCAAGAAGTATAACGTTAATACTGTAAGCAAGGAATACAAAGCAACACTTCAAAAACAGATTACCGCCAATATTATTAAAAATAATCCGCAGAGGATAGAAGAAATAGCTCTTGATATAGAAAAGCACTTCCTCGATCATTTTAAAGATACGGGCCTTAAAGCTCAGATAGTTGCCCCATCGAAATACGCAGCAATTCTATTCCAAAAGTTTTTTGAAGCTCGGGGGAACATAAAGACTGCAGTCGTTATTTCGGACGAACATGAGGATGGCGATGAATACGATGTTCACAAGAAAGAAGTAGTTAATTATTTAGATAGGGTTCGTGAAAATCACAGCAGTGTTTTAAGATATGAAAAAGACGTAATAGATAGTTTTAAATACAAAGAAGAAGGCGTTGAAATAATCATAGTGGTAGACAAGCTATTAACTGGATTTGATGCTCCAAGAAATACAGTATTGTATCTCGCAAAAGATTTGCATGACCACGGCCTGCTTCAGGCTATTGCTAGAGTAAACAGGCTTTACGAAAATAAAAAACTTCCCAAAACTGCTGGCTATATTATTGATTACTCGGAAAATGCAAAAAATATTAAGACAGCAATGAAGCTTTTTGGCAATTATGACATTGACGATGTTAGGGGAACATTAATAGATGTTTCTGAAAAGATAAATCAGCTTGAGCAGAGCTACGGCTTACTTCACGATGTATTTAATGAAATAAAAGGATCTTCTGATGATGAGGTGTATTTGCAATTTCTTAAAGATGACCCAAAAAGAGAAATGTTTTACAAAAGCCTTAATGATTTTATAAAAAATCTTAATGAATGTTATGTATTGCAAGATTTTGCATATGAATTTAAAGATAAATTCGATATGTATAGGAAAGATCTTAAGAAATTTATGGAGCTTCGAAAAGCTGCTAGTCTGCAATATGCTGACAGCATTGACTTGGCAGAATATAGACAATCCCTTACTAATATTCTAGATAAATATGTGGATGCTAAAGGGGTGGAATTGCTTACAAAACAGATCAATATAACAGATAGGAAGCAATTCGAAGAAGCGGTTGAAAATCTTGGTTCTGATAAATCGAAAGCAGAAGCAATTGCTGCACAAACTCAAAAAACTATTACTGAAAGACTCGATACAGATCCAGAATTTTATGAACGTTTTTCAAAAAAGATAGAAGAAATATTAAACAAAATGCGTCTTGGTAGGATAGCTGACATAGAAGCTTTGAGTCAGATGAAGCTTATTAGCGATGATGTGGTCAATAAAAAAGACGAAGATTTGCCAATTAAAATTAGAAACAATAAAGGTTCCGATATTTTTTACCGTAATTTAAGGAATTTATTTGATGGATTAAACATGACAGAAGAAGATTACATTTCATTAATTATTGATATTTTAGAAATTATTAAGAAAGAAGCCATTATTGACTGGTATAAGAATATGAACGTTAAGCGGAAAATGGTGAATGCTATCGATGATTATTTATACGATGTTATTAAGGGAGAAAGAGGGGTAAATTTAAGTAGCGACCAGATAAAGTTAATCATTTCTTCTATTATGCGATTATCAGAAAACAACTTTGAATTGATTTCATAGGCGCATGAAAGAATTTATTTTTGGAACATTTGTATACGAATATACAATCATAAGACAAGACAGAAAAACTCTTGCCCTAACAGTGACTCCAGATCTTAAAATAATCGTCAAATGTCCTTATCACGTTGATTCTAACAGGATAGACATTTTTTTAAGAAAGAAGTGGTTTTGGCTAGAAAAACAACTGTCTTTTTTTAAAAAATATCAAAGAAAATTATACGACAGGGAGTATGTTTCTGGAGAGAGTTATTTATACCTTGGCAGGCAGTACAAGCTTGTTGTTAAAAAAAGTAATAAAAATAAGATTATCCTTACTAAGGGAAAGTTATTGGTTTATACCAAGAAATCAGTTTCAAGTGGACAACATAATAAGAAATTAATAGATAGTTGGTTTTTAGATAAAACAGAAAAAGTTTTCCCAAAAAGATTTTTATCAATGGTTTCTTTATTTGATTATAATCATCATCCAGCCCTTAGAGTAAGAGATATGAAAAAACGCTGGGGAAGTTTTTTAAATAAAGAAAAAATTTTTCTTAATCCTAAGCTTATTCATGTTTCTGGGGACTGCATTGACTATGTGATTGTTCATGAATTGTGTCATTTGAGGTATAAAAAACATGATAAGAGATTTTTTGATTTACTCAATGAAAAATATCCAAAATGGAAAAAAGCTAAAGATAAGCTTGAAACAATTGGTGCCGGCCTTTGTCGAGTCGATTCGTATTGAAATTATTGCCCTTCTCTCTAAAATCTGCTATTTTTAACCCATGGAAACCGAACTGAAAAACAGGTACTTTTTTGTAAGGCACGGACAGAATGTGCACCAGGCAGAACACCCTGGCATTATTTATCTCTGGCCCGACGGCAATCCTCCGTACAAACTCTCTGAACTGGGAAAAGAACAGGCGGAAAAAGCCGGAAACGAACTGAAGAATGAGAAAATAGACATCATTTTCTCTTCCGATATTTTCCGTTGCCGGGAAACCGCCAAGATCATAGCGGATATCATAGGATACGATAAGGAAAAGATCATATACGACACCAGGCTCCGGGACTTGAACTGGGGTGATTTTGGGGGTAAAACTAAGGAAGAGTACTGGAACTACTACGAGAACGACAAGGAAAGCGCCTTTGACAAGCCGGCCCCCAACGGGGAATCATGGAACCAGTGCAGGCAAAGGATGGTCAATGTTTTCAATGAAATCAATGGAAACTTTGAAAACAAGAACATAGTAATCATTTCCCACGGGGAGCCGATATGGCTCCTCATAGGATATATAAAGGACATAAAAGACGAAGAGCTTTTAAGCAAAAGGAGCGAAATAATGCCTAGTACGGGAGAGATAAGAGAAATCAAATGAACAAAGAAGAGAAAATAATAGAATTCTGGGAAAAGGAAGACATTTTCCGCAAATCGATAGAGAACAGGAAAGATTCTCCTTTTTTCAGTTTCTATGACGGTCCTCCTTTCGCCACGGGAAAACCCCACTACGGCCATGTTTTAGCAACGACAATCAAGGACACCGTTTTAAGGTATTGGACCATGAGAGGGTTCCAAGTGCCCCGAAGGGTGGGCTGGGACTGCCACGGTCTTCCTGTAGAAAACCTCATTGAAAAGGAACTGGGGATCAAGAACAAGAAGCAGATCGAAGAGATGGGGATACAGAAATTCAACGACCACTGCAAGCAGTCAGTCTTCGCCTGTACGACCGACTGGTTGACTACCTTGAGGAGAGTGGGCAGATGGGCTGATTATAGCAATGCCTATTCGACCTTGGACAACAACTATATCGAATCGGTCTGGTGGGTTTTGAAGCAATTATGGAATAAAGAGCTGGTTTCCAGAAACTATAGGGTTTCTCCGTATTGTCCCAGGTGCAGCACCACCTTGTCCAACTTCGAAGTGAACCAGGGATACAAAGAAACAAGGGACAAGTCGGTATATGTGAAATTCAAGATTGTAGACAACAAGGAATTCGAAGACGCTTCTTTCCTCGTCTGGACCACCACTCCCTGGACACTGCCCGGCAACGTCGCTCTGGCGGTGAACAAGGATCTGGAATACGTCCACATCAAGACGATCAACAATGAAGAATTCATCCTTTTGAACGAGAGATTGAATGTCATAGAAGAAGAATACAAGGTAATCAGGAAATTCAAAGGCAAAGAACTAATCGGCTTGAGATACGAGCCGATATTCGATTACCTGAAGAAAGAAAAGGTTGATAACATTAAAAACGCATATCAGGTATTCAACGGTGAATTCGTTTCGAATGAAGACGGCACGGGAATCGTCCACATCAATCCCATGTACGGGGAGGATGACTTCAATCTGGGAAAAGAACATGACCTGCCTTTCTTCCACACCGTCGACACGGCGGGAAGATTCAAGAAGGAAGTATCCGATTTCCAAGACATCTTTGTCAAAGACGCCGACCCTAAGATAATCGAGAACCTGAAAGAAAGGAACATCTTATTCAAGGAAGAATTGATCGTCCATGAATATCCGTACTGCTGGAGATGTGATACTCCCTTGTTGTATTACGCGATAGAGAGCTGGTATGTTTTGGTTACTAAGATAAAAGACAAGCTGCTCAAGAATAATGAAAAGATTAACTGGGTTCCCACTCATCTGAAAGAAGGGAGGTTCGGTAAATGGCTCGAAGGGGCAAGGGACTGGGACATATCCAGAGCCAGGTTCTGGGGCGCTCCCATCCCCGTCTGGGAATGCGAGAGCTGCAAAGAAAGAGTCTGCATCGGTTCAATCGAAGAATTAAAGAAGCTGGCAATCAAGGAATACGATCTTAAAGACCTTCATCGCCCGTATATCGATGAAGTCAGATTGAAATGTCCCAAATGCGGCAAAGAGATGAAAAGGACTCCCGAAGTGTTCGACTGCTGGTTCGAATCGGGAAGCATGCCGTACGCCCAGTGGCATTATCCTTTTGAGAATAAGGAACTGGTTGAAAAGACATATCCGGCTGATTTCATTGCCGAAGGACTGGACCAGACCAGGGGCTGGTTCTATACCCTCCATATATTGGCCGCAGCTCTGACAATGGATGATATCGGGCTGGGAAAAGACAATCCGGCCTTCAAGAACGTCGTGGTCAACGGCCTGGTCTTGGACGACAAGGGAAGGAAGCTCTCTAAGAAGCTGAAGAACTATCCGGACATGACTGACGTCTTCGACAAGTACGGAGCCGATCCTTTGAGGTATTTCCTTTTGTCTTCGACCAACATCGGAGAAGAATACAGATTTTCCGAAGACAAGGTGAAAGAGGTCTGGAGGAAGATCGTTTCCGCCCTGGAAAACTGTTTCGTTTTCTTCGAGACATACAAGGGAGAAGATATCAACGAAATCCCTCAAACGGATAACCTTCTGGATAAATGGATACTGAGCAAGACCGAAGGATTGAACAGGGATGTCAACAAGTGGATGGAGAAGTATGAATTGACCAAGGCTTCCAGATTATTCAATGATTTCATTGATGATTTGAGCAATTGGTATATCAGGCGTTCAAGGAGGAGGTTCCAGAAGCCGGAAAGCGAAAAGGAAAAAGAAGAAGCCAACAGCACCCTCTATTACGTCTTATTCAAACTGAGCAAACTCATGGCTCCTTTCACACCTTTCATTACCGAAGAGATATACCTTAAAATGAAAAAGGAAGGGAAAGAGAGCGTCCATCTTTGCGATTATCCCGAACCGAACATTAAGCTGATCGATGAGGATTTGGAAACAAAGATGCAGGAAGCGAGGAACATAGTCAATCTGGCCTTGGCCGAGAGGCAGAAAGTCGGAATCAAGGTCAGGCAGGCTTTATCTTCATTAAAAGTGAAGGATTTCGATATAAAAGAGGAGGATATAATCGACCTGATCAGAGACGAGGTCAATGTGAAAGAAGTGGTTTCAGATAAAAGCATCAAAGAAAAGATAGAGCTCGACACGAATATCACTCCGGAATTGAGGGAAGAGGGAGATATGAGGGAATTGATCAGGCAGATCCAGCAGATGAGGAAGGAAATGAAGCTCGTTCCCGAAGACACTATCAGTGTCCTCTACCAGAAATCGGAATTGTCTGATAAGATTATAGGAAAGAACGGAGAAACGATCCTCAAGGAAGTCCTGGCCGAAGAATTCGTTCCTTCTTCAGAGAACCTCAAAGAAGTGGAACTGTCACAAGGCAAGGTATCCATAGGAATAAAGAAGATATAAGATGGCCGAAAACAATTTCCCAATCGAAAAAGCGCCGACAGGAGGGGAATCCAATCCTTTCATGGGGAGGAATATAGAAGACAATCCCTTCAAGATGGATCCGACAAAGAATCCCTTCAAGGGATACGAGAGACCGACACTGGCTAAGAAGCCTTCGGTTAAGGTCGCTCCTCTTTCATCTAAGGCCAAGGAAGATTTGGGCATCTTCAAGGGTGCATACAATGCGGCCGAAGCGAGGAAGCTCCGCTGGATCATCGGACGTTCCGGAGGATACAAGGACTTTTCTAGCTTTACCAATCTGCCTCCGGCAGTCAAGGAAAAGATGCTTGTTTTGCGGGACAAGGTTGTTCCTAAAGGCAAGGAGTTTATAAATAAAATAGAATTCCAGAGGACGCTAAATGATATTGCGAGGAAAATGACCTATCTTCAGGGAAATGACCGCACGGCTTCCGAAAGATTCTTGAAAGAGATTGAGCTTAAAACAGGGGTGAAGCCTAAGATATATTAAATAAAATGAAAAAAAGTACAATATTTCTAGCAATAATAATCGTTCTCGGCATCATCGTCTCTTTTTTCTCATGGAACAAGATGTCTTTCAGCAAGGAAGCCCTTAAGCTCGAGCTTATCGGGCCGGAAAAGACGACCATCGGGGAAGAGGTGGAATACATAGTCAAATTCAAGAACAACGGGGATATCCGTTTGGAAAAGCCGGAGCTGATTTTTACCTATCCCGAGAATTCCATCATCGAAGGGACGGAAGGCAAGGTCACGGTCATGACTTCCGACCAATTGGGCGGAGACATATATCCCGGAGAAGAAAGGACTTTCAAATTCAATGCGAGACTCCTGGGCAAGGAGAAGGATACCAGGGTCGCCAAGGTGAGCGTGTCTTTCCAGCCCAAGGATTTGAAGACCAGGAGCGAGGCATCGACCACTTCGACGACCGTCCTCGGAGAAATACCCCTTAATCTGACTTTGGAAGTTCCTTCCAAGGTGGCCACGGGCAAGACCTTAAGCTTGAGCGTCAACTACACTTCGAATGTCACATATCCCCTGCAGGATCTGACCTGCTATCTTGTCTATCCCGACGGATTCGATTTCCTGTATTCCCAGCCCAAAGGGATGGACAATACTCAGTGGGATATAGCGGTGCTGAACGAAGGAGGAACGGGAAAGATCCAGATATCGGGAATATTGAACGGACAGTCCATGGAGCAGAAGGTCTTCAAGGCGAGGATCGGGGTCTGGCAGGACGGCAACTTTATCCTTTTGAAGGAAGTGATCAAGGGAGTGGAGATAGTCGCTCCGTCACTGTATATCACCCAGAAGGTCAACAACGATGAGAACTATGCGGCCAATCCGGGAGATCAGCTCCACTACGAAGTCACTTTCAGGAATGTGGGAGACGAGCCCTTGCAGGACTTAGTTCTGATTTCCAGATTGGAGGGGGATTCTCTCGATTTAGGTTCGATCAAATCGACCGATGGGAAATGGACCAGCGGGGACAACAGCGTCGTCTGGGACGGAACCAAGGTCCCCGAGCTCCAGCTCCTCGATGTGGGAACGGTGGGCAAAGTCGAGTTCTGGGTCAATGTGAAAAGCAAATGGGCGATGAAGTCATTAAACGACAAGAATCCGGTTATAAAGGACAAGATAAGCTTGGGGCAGGCGAGGCAGGACTTCCTGACAAAGATCAATTCCGTTATTTCTGCCGAGCAGAAGATTTATCCGGAGAACAAATACTTTGAGAATTCAGGTCCGTATCCTCTGGAATCTGGCCAGAGGACCTATCTCACCGTCGAATGGAAAGCGATTAACAACTATAACGACATCGAGAATGCGAAGATGGTGACGGTCCTTCCCGAAAGCATCACCTTTGAAAAGAAGACCTATCCCGAAGGCGTCGAGATAACATATGACGAGGGCACCAGCGAAGTTACCTGCAACATCGGAAGCCTGCCGGCCGGATCGGGAGTATTGAAGGATCCGAAGATATGCGCTTTCCAGATATCGGTCGAGCCCCAGCTGGTCGATGAGATGATAATATTATTGGGTTCGGCCCAGCTGTCCGGAGCGGACCAGTGGACGAACAAGACGTTAACAGCCAAGACGGACACCGTCTACGGCCAAATGAGTCAGTGATGGAGATAGAAGCCGCCAACATCCAAAAGATATTCAAAGCCCTGGCGGCTTTGTTTGTCTTTTTGGTGTCTTTTTCAATCCCCATTTTCTTCTGCATGAAGGTGGAGGGGGAAGCCAGGAACATGAGGATAAGGATGGATATGGGGCAGATACGGAACTGGGCGGAAGTGTATAAGATGGAGAACAAAAACTATAAAGAATTCGGGAGCGATCCCGATTTGGACAGAGCGTTCGAAGACATACGTTCGATGGGTGGTGATGTTTCCATCTTTGTTGGAAAGGATGACAATTCATACTGTGCCAGAGTTTTTTTCGATAAAGGATCTTTCTGCGTAGACAATTCCGGATACATGGGAAGGGATGGCGGAAATTGTTCTTCCGAAAAGACGAGGTGCGATTGACAATTAATTTTCCGGTGGTAATATCCTGTTGGAGGTCCTTATGTCTGTAATTCCAGTGGTCGGAGCTTTTATTACCCCGCCTATCGACCTGAGGCAGGTGGAGCAATTCCTGGAGCGGGTCGATAAAAACGGCTGCGCTGCGGCAGAGCTGAGCGGAAGAGAAGTCAGAATGAGGATGCACATTGATTGTGCTCCTTTAAAAAAGACAATGTTCCGGGTCTATGGACCGAAGGAAAAAGTGATTGCTGCCGTTTACGGTTCCCAAGGGGCCTATTATCTGGCAGTCATTATTGCGAAGATCGAGAAAATCATTGAGCGGGGGAAAACATTTTTCTCCGCCACGAACCCAAGCAAATGCAAGCCGTTTGTTTAGGACAAGCAATCAGCCGAGGGCGGGTTTTTTGTTGTTTGACAATTGCCTGAAAACGTTTTATCATACTGGTGCTCACTATGGAGGTGGGTATCATGTCAGAAGAAATTGTTCTTAAAAAATTCAACAAGCTTAGCGAGCTTGTCGGTAAAGTGATGGCGATTATCATCATGTGGGAAGAGCTTTCCCAGTCAATTAAAGATGACCTTGAGGTCATGACCCTCTTTGATGCTTATCAGGGGGCCATGCCCGGGTTAAGGGAGCCAATTTCCCAAGAAATTCTCAAAAGGAAAGACATCGACTTTAAAGATTTAGAAATGATGCATATGAATGTCACTGGAGATAAACAATTTTTATCGGAGTTGAGAATATTGATGGGGGCCGCGGCCAACTCTTTCAAGGAGCACAAAGGCATGGATCAAAAAAATATCGGTCCGTCCTTATCAAAGATGATTGAATCAGCCTCAACGACAGAGGATCGGCTATACATCCTCAGTAAGGTCGAAGAAGGCATGGCAAAAGAAGTCTTTGATAAGACAATCTCCGATATCAACTCAGGAAACATCTTGCCCGTTGATTTCGTCAAGGTTTGCAGGTACGCAGTCGAAGGAAAGGGCGCCTACAGCAAAGAACTCGAGGCTTTCATCGGTAATCTCAACTGGCCTTTTCAGAAATGGAAGGATTGCCTCTGGGAGGCACACTTCTTCGAGCCAGTTTTGGTTTTTATCCTCGGAAAGATGTGCCCCATCGCAACGACATTCGAAGAGCGCTGGACAGTGTACGATTCTTACAATGACTTTTCTCTGAGGAACCCGAAGAGAGATGAAATGATCTGCGACCTGATACGGGTGATACGGAAAAAGATTCATTTGAGTAAGCTGTTCGGCGAGACCATGCTCCGCAACCATCAGGTGGCGGTCATCGGGCAAATCAACAAGAAAAAGATGAATCCTTTTTCTTGGGAGCTTTCCGTTTTCCTGGATTCTTGCCGCAAGAATAATAACGACATCCTGGGAGATTTTATCGAGGAAATAATGGCGGAGCAGGCTTCAGGCTTCGAGGAATGGAAAAAGTTCCTCGATAAGAGCAGGAAACATAAGAAAGAATATGTTCTGCAGAGGCTCAGCCAGGAAGCCAAGTCGGCGCAAGAATGGCTTTATGTCTACGACCAGTCTCGTTATCATGACTATCCCGAAATGGCCGATAAGGCCATGATCGAGCTAAGAAAAATATCTGCTTCCATCTAATTTTTTTAAAGATGGGAGCTTTTTCATATATCTTGGCTTATTCTTTATTTTCTGTTAATATCAAGACATATGGAAAACGGTTTTGAAAAAATAGTTTCTTTCGCCAAGAGGAGGGGATTCATCTTTCAGTCTTCGGATATATACGGCGGTTTGGGCGGTTTCTACGACTTCGGACCATTGGGAGTGGAGCTTAAGAAGAATATAAAGGACTCATGGTGGAGAGCCATGGTCAGGAAAAGAGATGATGTCGTCGGACTCGACAGCTCTATCATCATGAACCCGGATATCTGGAGAGCTTCAGGCCACACAGATAATTTCACCGATCCTTTGTCTGAGTGCTGTTCCTGTCACAAGAGATTCAGGGCGGACCATCTGGAAGACAAGGATAAGTGTCCCGAGTGCGGAGGCAAAATGATGGAGCCGAGGAATTTCAATTTAATGTTCAGGACTTTCATCGGACCCGTCGAGGACAGCGCTTCCGTCGCGTACTTGAGGCCCGAGACGGCCCAGGGCATATTCGTAAACTACAAGAATATTTTAGACACCCAGAGAGTCAAGGTTCCTTTCGGCATCGCCCAGATAGGCAAGGCCTTCAGGAACGAGATCACTCCGGGCAACTTCATCTTCAGGATGAGGGAGTTCGAGCAGATGGAATTGGAATACTTCGTCAAGCCGGGAACCGAAGAGAAGGCCCACGAAGAATGGGTCAATGAGAGGATGAGATGGTATGTCGAGGACTTAGGAATCAAGAGAGAAAATCTAAGAGCCAGATATCAGGATAAGGATGAACTCGCTCATTATTCTAAAGGTTGCGCGGATATAGAATACAAGTTCCCCATCGGCTGGTCCGAGATAGAAGGCATAGCGAGCAGGGGAAACTTCGATCTGACCCAGCACCAGAACAAATCGGGACAGGATTTGGGATACTATGAAGAAGAGACCAAGGAGAAATATCTTCCGTATGTAATCGAGCCGTCTTGCGGAGTCGAGAGGACTTTGCTTGCCGTCCTTTGCGACGCATACGAAGAGATAGAAGGAGGAAGGTCCACCACGACCGAAGCGGTCAAGGAAAAGGAATTCCTTTTGAAGCTGAACAAGAAGCTCGCTCCGATCAAGGTGGCCGTACTGCCCCTGGTCAAGAACAAGGAGAACATTACGGGTAAGGCGAGGGAAGTGTACGAAATGCTGAAAGTTCATTTCAGCTGCCAGTACGACGAGGTCGGAGCCATAGGCCGAAGGTACAGGAGGCACGACGAAATCGGCACTCCTTATGCCGTGACCGTCGACTACGAGACCCTGGAAAAGGGCGACGTCACGCTGAGATACAGGGATACAATGGAACAGAAGAGGATAAGGATAGAAGATCTTGTTTCAACCCTAAAGAAGGAAATATATGAAAATTAAAATTTCATATACTTTGAAGATATTGTTCCCCATCATCGGCTGGGCGCTCCTTTGCGGCCTTTTCGCCTACGTCCTCATCCTTTCGATCGCCCGCTTCGATTACCCCGCAGCCAAGAGGTCTTTCGAGCTTTCGGCTCCGGTCTTCATGGCGGTTTTCTGCTTCCTTGCGGTGATGAGGTATGTCGGATTCGGATTCTGGACGAGCGAACAGGTCAGATTGATCAACAAGAACGTTTCCGAAAAGGGAATCGCTTCGAGCCTGACCACGACTGAAGTGAAAGAGACGTTCGACGCTCTGAGGTTCATCTGCCGGGGAACCCTCATTAACGTCATCGCGAGCAGCCTTTCCATAGTCGTCCTTTTGGTCCTGACGGCGTGGATAAACATGGCTTCGGATTTCGACCTCGTAATTATCGTCGTCGGAGGAGGAGTAGCCATGTTCTTCGCTTCGGCTTTCGCCACTTTTTTCTGCCAGCAGACCATGTTCCCGGCGGTCAAGGAATGCAGGAGGATATTATTCGAGAGAGGCGACAGGGTTGAAGACAAAGATCTTTCCGGAATCGGTTTCAAATTCTATTTCCTCTTCCTTCTGCCTTTTTTCACCGTCCTCATCGTTCTCATAGCGTCGTTGCCCATGAAGATGAACGTGGTCATACTTTCATTGATCGGACTGACCATGACTTTCGTCATCGACCGCGTCCTCTTCGTTTATCTGTCCAACTCTTTGGCCGAGATGGAAAGGTTCGCGAACGAGCTTCCCAAAGGGGAGAAGGCCGTTTTCGCCACAGGCAGCCTGGACAAGGAGCTGGTCAATCTGGCCCACAACCTCAATGACGCTTCGGAAGAAATCAATACTTCGAGGAGGAATCTGGAGAGGTCGGAGCAGGAAATGGGAAAGAGGGTCGGGGAACTGGAGAAGTTCTTCGAGCTGACGGTGAACAGAGAGATAAAAATGGTAGAATTAAAAAAAGAATTGGGTAAATTAAAAGGAAATGTACACGAAGACGAAGCTTAAGAACGGACTCCGGATAATAACGGTTCCCCAGAAGGAAGCCAAGACGGCTACCGTTTTAGTCCTGGTCAAGACGGGAGCCAAATATGAAAGCAGGGATATATCGGGAATCTCCCATTTCCTGGAACACATGCTTTTCAAGGGTACGGAAAAGAGGAAGCAGCCCAAAGACGTGGCCGAGGTCTTGGACAAGGTGGGTGGCGTATTCAACGCCTTTACCGGAGAAGAATTGACCGGATACTGGGCCAAGGTTGACGAAAGCCATTTCGAAACGGCCTTGGACTGGGTTTCGGACATATTCCTCAATTCGAAGATTCCGGGGAAAGAAATGGAAAAGGAAAGGGGAGTCATCATCGAGGAGATAAAGATGTACTATGAGAATCCGATGATGCACATCGATCAGGTCTGGAAAGAGGTCATGTACGGGGACCAGCCGGCCGGATGGTTCGAAGCCGGGACCAGGGAGACGGTTTCCAAGATATCGAGGAAGCAGATATTGGAATACATAGGATCCCAGTACGCCTCGGAAAGCGTTTTGGTCTGCGTTGCGGGGAAGATAGACGAGAAAAAGGCGATTGAAAAGATAAAGAAGTATTTCGGGAAGATAAAGACGGGCAAGGCCAAGGACAAGCCCAAGGTCATAGAGAAGCAGGATTCTCCCCGGGCCAAAGTTTCTTTCAAGAAGGTGGGGCAGAGCAATCTGATTTTGGGAGTGAGAGGATACGATGCTTTCCACAAGGACAGATATGTCATGAGCTTGATTTCGGTCATCCTCGGAGGGATGATGAGTTCGAGATTGTTCATCGAAGTCAGGGAGAGGCTGGGAGCCGCCTATTACGTGAGGACGCATAATGTCGCGGACACGGATACGGGATATCTGGCTACGGCAGCCGGAGCGGACAACGGCAAGCTGATTAAGGTTATCGAAGTTATTCTTAAGGAATACCGGAAGCTCTGCAAGACCAAGGTTCCGGCGAATGAGTTGAAGAAAGCTAAGGACTACATGAAAGGAACATTGTTGTTGGGCTTGGAATCTTCGCACGCCCAGGCTTCTTTCTACGGCACCCAGGAATTGATCGAAGACAGGATCGAAACGGCCGAGGAGATGATGAAGATGATAGACAAGGTTACATCTTCGGATATAATGAGGGTGGCGAAGGACATATTCAGGAACGACCGGCTGAATCTGGCCGTAGTCGGACCCTTCAATGATGAAAAAGAATTCAAAAAGATATTAAAGTTCAAATAATATGAAAAACCAAAACATAACGATGCTCGATCTGACCTGGAGGTCGCTCTTCAAAGTGGCGGTCGCTTTAATCCTCTTCTACGTCATCTATCTTCTGCGTTCGGTTTTCGTCTGGGTGCTTCTAAGTTTGATCATTTCCACCCTGGTCAATCCTTTGATCAGCATTCTGGAAAAGAGGAAGATCCACAGGGCGGGAGCCTCGATTATCGTTTATTTTTCAATCCTCCTCGTCATGGTTTTGATAGTATACATCGTCGTTCCGCCGATGATAGCCGAGTCTCAGGTTTTCAGTTCCGGTTTCTCCGGATATTTCGCCGGCATCCCCGGATTTTTGAGCACTCTCGGGATAGGGTCTTTTGCGAGCATCGCTTCCTTGTCTTCGGGTCTGAATGAGGGCCTGGTCAAATTGTCTTCAAATATTTTCAATATTTTCGCTTCCCTTTTCGGGAGCATAATGGCCGGCATCACCGTTTTCGTTTTGGCATTGTTCATGTCCATAGAGGAGAAGGAGATAACCAGGGGTCTGAGATTGGTTTCTCCTCGCGAATTCGAAGAAGAGGTGCTGAAAAGGTGGGACAGGATAAAGGGTCAGGTCGTGATGTGGTTCGGCAGCCGGCTTTTATCATGCCTTTGCGTCGCATTGATGACTTTCGTCCTTTGCGTCGCCCTGAAGATAAAGTTCGCTTTGTTCCTGGCTATCCTTGCCGGCCTTTTGAACATCGTTCCGATGATCGGTCCAATAATATCGGGAATAGTGCTGGTTCTCTTCGCTCTCGATTCTTTGCCCAAGTTCGTCCTTGCCCTTATCTTCACCATCATCATCCAGCAGATAGAGAGCAATATTCTGACCCCGATTCTGACCAAGAAGATGGTCGGACTGCCCAATGTGCTTGTTCTATTGTCTATCCTGGCGGGAGGCATCCTGGGAGGGATAGTCGGAGCGATATTGGCCATTCCTCTGGCCGGGATACTTTTCGAAGGATTGAAAGATTATTTTAATAAGAGGAAAGAGGCGAGATGAAGAAGGTTTTTGTTTCAACATCCATACCGTACGTCAATGCCGCTCCGCATCTGGGCCATGCCCTGGAGTGCGTCCAGGCGGACGTAATCGCAAGAAGGCACCGATTGCTCGGCGACCAGGTTTTCTTTTTGTCCGGAAGCGACGAGAACAGCTTGAAGAACGTTCAGAGCGCGGAGAAGAAGGGGGTCTCGGTCAAGGAATTGGTCGATGACAATTCCGACAGGTTCTTCCGATTGAAGGAAGCTCTTAATCTTTCGATAGACGAATTCATCAGGACGACCGAAGAGAGGCATTTCGCCGGAGCGCAGAAGCTGTGGGAGGCTTGCGAGAAGGACATATACAAGAAGAAGTATGCCGGATTGTACTGCGTCGGGTGCGAGGAGTTCTATAAGGAGGAAGAATTGGAAGACGGATTATGCCCGGAACACAAGAAGAGGCCGGAGCTGGTCGAGGAGGAAAACTATTTTTTCAGGTTGTCCAAATACGAGGATAAGCTGAAAGAATTGATTGAAAAGGATGATCTCAAGATAATTCCCGAATCGAGGAAGAACGAGATGCTGAAATTCATCGAATCGGGATTGCAGGATTTCTGTATTTCCCGTTCTTCGGAGAGGGCTAAGGGCTGGGGAATCGACGTTCCCGGAGACCCGACCCAGAAGATATGGGTTTGGTTCGACGCACTATCTAACTATATCAATGCTTTGGGATACGGGGAGAACAGGGGTAAGTTCGAGGAGTTCTGGCAGGATAACGATGCGAGATTGCACGTCATCGGGAAAGGGATCATCCGTTTCCATGCTATTTATTGGCCGGCCATGCTCATGTCTGCCGGTTTGAACCCACCCAAGGCACTTTTCGTCCACGGCTACCTTACCGTCGACGGACAGAAGATGTCGAAAAGTATAGGGAACGTGGTTGATCCGTTGGAATTGGTTGCCAAATACGGGACCGAAGGAGTGAGATACTTTCTGCTCCGGGAGATTCCGGCCACGGGAGACGGTGATTTCACTTTTGAGAAGTTTGAGAAAAGATATAATTCCGATCTGGCGAGCGGATTGGGAAATCTTTTTTCAAGGACGGTCGCCATGGTCATCAAGGCGGGATTTGATAGCAGCTTTGAGATAGAGCCGGAAAAAGTTTTTTCAGACAAGGCCAAAGAGATAGAAACAAAAGTCAGCGATAAATTCATCCAGTTCAACGAATCGCTTGGCGAAATCTGGGAGCTCGTTTCTTTCTGCGACAAATATATCGACGAAGAAAAACCTTGGGAGATAAAGGATGCGGAGAAGCAGAAGATCGTCTTTTCAAATCTTTTGTTCTCTCTCAAAGAGATTTCAAGAATGATAAAGCCGTTCTTGCCCGAGACTGCTGAAAAGATGGAAGAACAATTGGGAGAAGAAAAAGGAGTTTTCAATGTTAAGAAAGGGGAGTCCTTATTTCCAAGAATATGAGCAAAAAACAAATCGCTTTTACCTTGATCGAACTATTGGTGGTGATTGCGATAATTGGCATCCTGTCTGGCCTGATTGTTATTACGATGAACGGAGTGACGGCTAAGGCTAATGTCGCTAAGGCCCAGGTGTTTTCCAATTCGTTAAGAAATGCCTTAATGTTAAATTTTCTTTCTGAATGGAAATTCGATGAAACCGCGGGAATCTCAGTGGCTGATTCTTGGGGAAGCAATGCTGGAACTTTAACCAATTTCACCTTTGACTCGACCGATGGATGGCGTTCGGGTTCGCAGTGCGTCTATGGAGGATGTCTGCAGTTTGACGGTGCTAACGATATCGCTAGCTTCGGCAACTTATCATCTTCCTTGGGACAATCATTTACTTTTGAAATATGGGCTTATCGACTTGGCTCAACTGACAGTTACGGACTGATAGCGGGAATCGACGCATCAAGCTGGAGCACTACTGGTGGATTTTTATTGTTTGACAGTAATTCAAGTATTTACGCTAGATTAAGGAATCATTTGCAGAGCACTGAAATTAACTCAACTCTTATTCCCGTAGTCAATGACGTTTGGAGACATTACGTTGCCGTTTGGAATAAGCCCAATCTGGACATATATCTTAATGGCTCCAAAGTCGGATCTTCTTCTGTTTGGAATTACGACGTCGGCTGGAATAATCGCACAATGACTATGGGGAGTTGGGGCGGTTCCACTCAGGGTTTTTATGGAATATTGGATACGGTCAGGGTTTATGGTGTTGCTATGCCTATTTCAGGAATACAAGAGAATTACTATTCCGGATTGAATCTTTTGTTTACCAAAAAAGAGATAACGAAAGAGGAGTATTTATCAAGACTAAACAGCGTTGCAAAACAATGATTTACGATACCCACGCCCATCTTAATTTTTTTGAGTTCGAAAAAGACAGGGAAGAAATGGTTGAAAAATGCCTTGCCGAAGGAATAGGCATGATTAATGTCGGGACTAATTTGAAGAGCTCGAAGAAAGCGATCGAAATTGCCGAAAATAATCAAAACATCTTTGCTTCAATCGGCCTCCACCCCTTGAACATCGATTCAGAGTTTTTGAAAAACAAGGGATACTCGGGAGAGGCGGAGGGAGTTCTGGAAAAGGACTTCGATTACGATGCATACAAATGCCTGAAGACGGAAAAGGTTGTGGCCGTGGGAGAAATAGGCCTTGATTATTGGTATCGTCCCAAATCGGAAACGAAAAAAGAACTGTTCAAGCAGGAGCAGAAAAGGATATTCGAGAGGCAGCTTGATCTGGCTGAAGAACTCAATCTCCCTGTTATCGTCCATTGCCGTTCGGCCTTTGATGACCTCTACGGCATACTTTCTAAAAGGAAAACCAAAGGTGTCCTGCATTGTTTTACCGGGAACAAGGATGAGGCTGAGAGGTTCTCTGCCTTGGGATTGTATTTCGGGATAAACGGGATAATCTTCAAGATGGATCTCAAGGAAGCGATAGATAATATTCCTTTGGAGAAGATGCTGATCGAGACCGACTGTCCGTACCTTTCCCCTCCCGGATTCGGAGAAAGGAACAATCCCCTCGCCTTAAAGGATATTGTCCGGGAAATAGCTAGAATAAAGGGGGTGAGCGAGGAAGAGGTGAAAGAAAAGACGGCTGAAAACGCAATAGAACTGTTCAATATCGGGGCTTAACAGCCCCTTTTTTTTATGGTATCTTAAAGGCATAAACAATATGCAAGTAATCAGCCACGATTTTCTATATTTTCTAAGAGCCATCCTTTTCGGCTTTGCCGTCGGATTCTCGGTTTTTGTCATCGTCTATTATTTCAAGCCCATGGTAAAGAGTATGTTGGGGGTGAAGGATATAGACACCGATGTCTGGTGGTGGTCGGGAATGACCATTGCCGTCATCTTGGGAGTTATTTCCATCCTGATATTATTGTGATATGGAGTACAACTTCAAGGAAATCGAGAAGAAATGGCAGGAATACTGGGAAAAGAATAATTCCTACAAGACCGGAGACGATTCTTCTCCCAAGTTTTACGTCCTCGATATGTTCCCTTACCCCTCGGGCGAAGGGATCCATGTCGGGCACCTGAAGGGATACGTGGCGACCGACATCGTTTCGAGAATGAAGAGGGCGCAGGGTTTTAACGTTTTGCATCCCATGGGCTGGGACGCTTTCGGCCTTCCGGCCGAGAACTATGCGATAAAGACGGGGATACATCCGGAAATCACCACGGCAAAGAACGTTTCCAATATCAAGAGGCAGATGAAGATTGCCGGTTTGAGTTATGACTGGGAAAGGGAATTGAACACGACCGATCCCGCATACTACAGATGGACCCAGTGGATATTCTTGAAACTATTCGAAAACGGACTCGCATACAAAAAGATGCTTCCCATCAACTGGTGCCCTTCCTGCAAGACGGGACTTGCCAACGAGGAGGTAGTTGACGGGAAATGCGAAAGGTGCGGGACCGAAACTACGAAAAAGGACATAGATCAATGGGTCTTGAGGATTACCAAATACGCGGATAAACTTCTTGAGGGATTGGACGGCATCGATTGGCCGGAGAAAATAAAGGAGATGCAGAGGAACTGGATCGGCAGGAGCGAGGGATGGGAAATCAAGTTTTCGATAGGAGATAAGGAAGTCCCGGTCTTCACGACCAGGGCAGATACTCTTTTCGGTTGCACCTATCTTGTATTGGCTCCGGAGCACCCTCTGATTAATGAGCTTGAAATAGAGAATAAGGAAGAGGTTTTTGAATACGTCGAGAAATCCAAGAACAGGAGCGAGAGGGAGAGGATAAGCGAGGTCAAGGACAAAACGGGAGTTTTGCTTAAAGGAATCAAAGCTGTGAATCCGGTCAACAACCGGGATATTTCCGTTTTCGTCGCCGATTACGTCCTTGCCCATTACGGCACGGGAGCGGTCATGGCCGTGCCGGCCCATGACGAGAGGGATTACGATTTCGCCAAGAAGTACGGCTTGGAGATCATAGAAGTCATTGATGGGAAAAACAAGAAAGAGGGAACAGCTTTCGTCGAAGACGGAATATTGTTCAATTCGGGAGAGTTCGACGGATTATCGTCCGAAGAAGGAAGGGAGAAGATAGGAGAGTTTCTGGAAAAGAAAGGGAAAGCGGAAAAGAAAGTTAACTACAAGCTGAGGGACTGGGTTTTTTCCAGGCAGAGATACTGGGGAGAGCCCATACCTATCATCCATTGCGAGAAGTGCGGGATGGTTCCGGTTCCGGAAAAAGAATTGCCGGTCAAGCTTCCATATGTAGAGAAATACCAGCCGACCGGGACGGGAGAATCACCCTTGGCCGCTATTTCCGAATGGGTCAATACGAAATGTCCCAAGTGCGGAGGTCCGGCCAAGAGGGAGGCCAACACCATGCCCCAGTGGGCCGGATCATGCTGGTATTATCTGAGGTATCTGGATAATAATAACGAAAAAGAGATTTTCGACAAAGGGAAAGAGAAGGAATGGATGC
>Ga0265297_10002167_pt1 | contig 41409 bp, 51 predicted proteins | sample Munlanlwell13791_FD_192502 | JGI IMG/M metagenome (GOLD analysis project Ga0265297, IMG submission 192502) | Leachate microbial communities from a municipal landfill in Southern Ontario, Canada - Leachate well 137-91 | ecosystem: Engineered > Solid waste > Landfill > Unclassified | place... | reverse complement strand
GAATGGGTGTTGAAGAACCCAAATATAAAATTGATATCAGCATCGGTTCTCCTGTTAAAATCAATGATGGACCGTTTAAGGGTTTTGAAGGCAGAGTAGAGGAAGTTGACGAAATGAGAGGAAGATTAAAAGTTTTGATTTCCGTCTTCGGCCGCGAAACTCCTATTGAATTAGACTTTTTACAGATTAAGAAGATTTAAAGGGCTTTGTCTCCGGACGTTAAGTCGGAGCTACAAAACCTTTACCCGCCCAGATTTCAAACTAAAAATTTAATTGTCTAAATAATATAAATTAACCATTTAAAAAATTTAAGTTATCTATCGCCAAAACTTGGGCGGGTACGCAAAATTATAGTTAAAAATTTTGCTCCGTCAGCTGGCGGATTAAATTTTAAAATAATTTTGGTACATATATGGCTAAAAAAATAAAAAGCGTTATTAAACTTCAAATTCAGGCAGGACAAGCTAATCCCGCGCCGCCAGTCGGTCCGGCATTAGGCCAACACGGTTTAAATATCGCGGAATTTTGCAAAAAATTTAATGACGCCACTAAAGATAAAATTGGCAACATTATTCCGGCGGAAATTACTGTTTTTGAAGACAGGACTTATTCTTTTGTTCTCAAAACTCCTCCTGCTTCGGAATTGCTTAAAAAAGCGGCCGGCATTGAAAAAGGTTCAGGAAAACCTTTGCAAGTGAAAGTCGGGAAAGTGACCAAAGCTCAAATCAGAGAAATTGCCAAAATAAAATTACCGGATTTGAATACTGATAATTTGGAAGCGGCCTGCAAAATTATTGAAGGCACAGCCAGACAAATGGGCATAGAAGTTAAAAATTAATAATCCTATATTTAAGAAAGATTTATGTACAGCAAACGTTATCAAAAAATAAAAAAACAAGTAGATTCTACTAAATCATATAATTTAGGCGAAGCTATAGATCTTATTAAAAGTTTGAAATCCGCCAAATTTGACGAGACGATTGATATTCATATTAAATTGGGTATTAATCCTTCCAAGACAGAACAGCAAGCCAAGGGTTCTGTTATTCTGCCAAACGGAGCGGTGAAAACCAAAAAAATTGTTGCTTTTGTTTCTGAAAAGCACGTCCAGGAAGCCAAAGACGCCGGAGCTGATTTGGTTGGCGGCGAAGAATTGATTAAAGAAATCAAAGAAACAGGCAAATGTAATTTTGACGTGGCCGTCGCTCATCCTGATATGATGAGAAGTTTGGCTCAAGTGGCAAAAATTTTAGGACCAAAGGGCTTGATGCCAACGCCAAAACTCGGCACTATTACCGAAGATATTTCTAAAATTATCGGTGAATTGAAAAAAGGCAAAGTGGCTTTTAAAAATGACGCCGGCGGAAATGTTCATCAAGCAATGGGAAAAGTTTCTTGGGATAAAGAAAAAATTCAAGGCAATATGGAAGCATTTTTAGCTGCGGTCAGGAAATCAAAACCGGCCGGAGTGAAAAGTAATTTTATTAAATCAGTATCTATAGCCTCAACTATGGGGCCCGGATTGAAAATTAGCATTTAATTTATGAAGAAGAAAGGGCTATTCATCGTTTTAGAAGGAACTGATGGCTCGGGAAAAAGCGAACAATTTAATCGTTTGATTAAAAAATTAAAAAAAATAACTTCTCATATAAAAACAGTGGACTTTCCGCAATACGGAAAGTCTTCTGCTTATTTCGTGGAAAAATATTTAACCGGCGAATATGGCGGATGGAAAGAAGTCGGACCTTATAAAGCTTCTCTTTTTTACGCTTTGGACAGATTTGATATTTCCGCGCAAATTAAAAAATGGCTGAAACAAGGCAATATAGTTTTAGCCAATCGCTATGTGGCTTCCAACTTGGGGCATCAGAGCGTTAAAATTAAAAATAAAATTACTCGGCGTAATTTTTTCAAATGGATTAATGATTTGGAATATAAAATTTTGGGCATTCCCAAACCGAATATTAATTTTTTTCTTCACGTGCCGGCCAAAGTGGCTTATCAATTAGTGGCTCAAAAAGGAGCGCGCGAATATTTGCACGGTAAAAAAAGAGATATCCATGAACAGGATATCAAACACTTGCAGCAAGCGGAAAAAAATTATTTGGAAATCGTAAAATTTTTCCCCAAAGATTTTTTATTGATTGAATGCGCCTCGGGCAATAAACTTTTAAGCAGAGAGGAGATAGAGGAGAAAATTTGGAAAAGTTTTAAAAGAAAATATCCAAGCTTAGGATAATTTCTTTAAATTATCTTGAGGGACCAGTAGGACCACTAATACTTGGTCCTTTTTTAGTATCTTGAATTTCATACCCCGGACCTGCAATTTTTTCAATTTCTTTGCGAACTTGGTCGGCTTCTGTATATTTTTTTTGTTTTCTTAATTCTTCTCGTTTTTTAATTAATTCCATTACTTTTTCGGGAATATTTTCATTTTCTGGAATTTTTATGATAATTCCATTTTCAGTGGAACTTTTTAGAGGTGTAATTTTATCTAAATCTAAACCTAAAATTTTATCAAATTTTAAAAGTGTGGCCATTTTTTGTTCATCAGGATATTTTTCTTTCAATAAATCCCAAACAACCGCTAAAGCTTCGGGCATATTTAAATCGTCATTAATGGCTGCTAAAAATTTTTCTTCAACTTCTTCTATTATGGTGGTTGGTCTAGGGAAATTACCTACGATTTGGTAAAGATTATTTAAGACGTTTTGGGCTGCGGTTAAACTTTCCAAATCAAAAGCAAGCGGTGAGCGATAATGAGCGCTTAAGCACAAATATCTGTAAGACAGGGGATTGAAATTATTTTTTTCCAATTCTGAAATAGTGTAAAGTCCGCCCGTGCTTTTACTGATCTTGCCGCCTTTAAATGTTAAAAAAGCGCCATGTAGCCAATAATTGACGAATTTTTGGCCAGTGGCTGCTTCGCTTTGGGCGATTTCATTGGTGTGATGAATTGAAATATGATCTTCGCCGCCGGTGTGAATATCAAAAGTTTCTCCCAAGTATTTCATACTCATGGCCGAGCATTCAATATGCCAGCCCGGAAAACCGATTCCCCATGGGCTTTCCCATTCTTGCTGACGCACTCCGGGTTTTTCAGAAAATTTCCAAAGAGCAAAATCAGTGCTGTTTTTTTTATCTTTCATCTCAACTCTGATACCGGCCTGTAATCCTTCTTTTTTGAGTCCGGCCAGTTTTCCATAATCTTTTAATTTGGAAGTGTCAAAATAAATTCCATCAGAAGTTTTATAAGTATATCCTTTTTCTTCCAATTTTTTTATCAATTCAATTTGTTCTTTAATATGTTCGGTTGCTTTGCACCAAATATCGGGCTCGGAAATATTTAATTTTTTAAAATCTTCTCTGAAAATTTGCCAGTAATAATTGGCAATATCTTCCGCTTTTTTACCTTCTTTTTCGGCCGCTTTTTCCATTTTATCTTCGCCCTCGTCCGCGTCAGAAGTTAAATGCCCGACATCAGTGACATTCATTACCTGTTTAACTTGATAGTTATCATAAGCTAAAACTCTTTTTAAAATATCGGCAAAAATATAGCATCTTAAATTGCCGATGTGCTGATACCAATAAACCGTCGGGCCGCAAGAATAAATGCCAACAAAACCGGGTTTAATCGGTTTAAATTCTTCTTTCTGACGAGTGAGAGTGTTATAAAATTTTAACATATTAAAATTATTTTAACATTATAAAATGGGGTTGACAAGAGTGAAAAAATATGCTTAAATAAAAACAAAGGAGGTGAGAAAAATATTTTTTAGTTCTTTTATAAAAATGGCCATAATAGTTATGGCTAAAATCGTAGTGGCGAAAACCTACGAAAGGAGGAAAAACCGCCATGGATAAGACAGAACAAATTAAAATAGGACAAATCAGCAAATTAATTGCTCGATTTGCTGAGAATATATCTAAAATTGTTGAGGGGATACCCTCGGAAATAATACAATTTTGGATTGATAGGCCAACCTTATTTCAAGCGGCCATGAAAGAAACTCTATCTCGACCGCGATTTAAAACCTGGAAAACTATTAAACTTGGGACTGATTTTAAAACTGCAGGTGATCTCGGTAGAGCCCTTGACAAAGAGGGATATAATGTTAATGTTCCAGCTATAAATATTCTTTACCATCCAGATTTTACAGTGACAGCTAAAGAAACTAGTATTGACCTCGTTCTGGTTTGTGGTGCTGAGCTTGGTTTTGAGGGGTTGGTAAATCGTGACAGTATTTATGCTCGGGCTAAAAAATTTGGTTTAAAACTTTGTCCGGCTGAGGTCGGTCCTCAACTACGGTTACAGTATAAAGATCAATCCGTATTTGAACAATTATTGATTGGCATGGAGCCAATCAAAGATTCAGAGGATTGCCTTCAAATATTTGGTGTAGCATGTGGTATGCAAGGAAAATCTCTTTTTGGTTATAACGGTGATTCTGATTCTAATACTCGGTATGTTTTTTGTAAGTAACTTTTAAATTTAAATCGCCGGCAGTGATTCACTGCCGGCTCTTTTTATTTTACTCTTGACAAGAGTCAAAAAATTTGCTATTATATTTATATTAATAAAATTTAATCAATTGATAAACAAATAAAATTTATGAAAAAAATTGTTATTGCCTTAGTTGTTTTAGGATTTATTCTTTCGCCAATTTTAACTTTAGCTTCAGTTCAGCCTAAATATCAAATTATTGATATTCGTTTTGCCAATAAGGCGGAAGTGGAAGGCGCTGTTGCTAGTGGTTTTCAATATGTTGATTTGGATAAAAAGGTTGTTCAGCCGATTTTAGACGAAGTGTTATTTAAAGTTTACGGATGGTCTAAAAAATCAGTAAAAACAATATCATATCAAAATTTTTTGAAACAATATAAAGATTATCAAATTCAAAAAGATAATCCAATAATGTTTAAAAATGGCAACTTGGTGAAAGTAACTCCGGGCCTGAATATCTATTTGACTGAGAATAATTTATTAAGAAAAATTCCCGGTCCAAAAACTTTTGCAGAGCTTGGTTATAAGTGGTCGCAGGTTTTTAATATCAAAGAAAAAAGTCCTTTGTTTTGGGCTTATAAAATCGGCGATCCTATTGGACGATCGGGAAATTATGTTTACACGAATACGCAATATGGTTTTGGAATAGAATTAGAAAAAAAATATTGGCAAGGCTATAAAATTACTTCCACGGGCAGTAAAGATTATCGATTAGATATGATTAGTTTTTCAATACCGACTGTTTCAAAAAAATGGCCTAATTATCCATGGGCTGGGATGTTAGATATAAGTGTTTATACTAAAGACAATTGGCAGAATTATCAGAATGCTTGTTCAACTGATTTTGGTCCCGGCTGCGACAGCACTCCATTAGCTCAATCCAGTCAATATGTTTTTGTTTCCGGTCAAGGACAAGATAGTCCCAGTGACACGGTTCTAACTTTCGGAAAGGGAGTCCAGAACGCCCTGAAAACATTCAAACTGACAAAATAAAAAAATTTATCTTAAATATTAAAAATAGGAGTGGTAAATTCGCCACTCCTATTTTTATACTCTTGACAAGAGCCATAAATAATCTTATAGTTTTTTAAAAGGAGGCGATTATGTCAAAAATAGAAAAACCTTGGTGCGTTATATGCATATGTGGTAAAGGAAGAGGTTGGAGTGTTCCAAAACATATTGGCAGAGTGGAAAAAGAAGAGAGAAGTGGATCATGGGAAGGAGTCTGGGTAAGATATTATGAACGGCAACGTAAACCAGATTTCTGGGGTACGAAATGTGTTTCAAGATTTAAAACAATTGGCGGAGCGATTAGAAGATTTGCCAAACTTTCTAATACTCAATTGCTTTCTAATACTCAATTGCGACGAGTAAAAGGACAAGCGTTATTATCTTTCCCTTCAGAGAAAGATAATATTCAAAAAATCAAGGTTTAAAAACTTTAGCCCTTCTCAATTTTCAATAAGAGAGGGGCTATATTTTTTTTTAAAATTTGATAGAATATAAAACATGATTCAGATTAAGAAAAATATATCTTTAGCGCCTTTGACCAGTTTTAAAATTGGCGGACCTGCCAAATATTTTTTGGAAGCCAAAAATGTTGATGAAGTTGCGGAAGGTTTAAAATGGGCCAAGAAAAATAAAATTAAATATTTTGTTTTAGGCGGCGGGAGTAATATATTGATATCAGACAGGGGATTTAAGGGACTAATAGTAAAATTACTAATTACTAATTACAAATTACTAAATAATAAATTAGTCGTCGGGTCTGGAATAAGTTTGGCTAAACTAATCAACGTTTCAATTCAAAACGGACTGACCGGCCTTGAATGGGCGGCGGGCATTCCGGGCACTCTTGGCGGCGCAATATACGGCAATACAGGAGCAATGGGTCATTCCATCTCAGAATCAGTGGAAAAGATAAAAGTTTTAAGAAACGGCGCCCTGATAAATTTAAAAAATGAAGATGTTAAGTTCGCTTATCGGAAAAGTATTTTTCAAAAAAACAAAGACATTATTTTAGAGATTGAATTAAAATTGCAAAAAGGGGATAAAGAAGAAATAAAAAAATTGATAAAAGAAAATTTATTAAAAAGATCATCAAATCAGCCTCATTATCCAAGCGCTGGTTGCATTTTTAAAAATTTCAGCTTAAGGCTGACCAGCTTCGGGCTGGCGAAATTATCAGAAAAATATCCTGAGCTAAAAAATTTCAAGAAATCAGGCGCGGTTCCGGCCGGCTGGTTGATTGAAAAATGCGGTCTAAAAGGCAAACAAATCGGCCAAGCGCAAATCAGCGAAAAACACGCTAATTTTATAGTTAATCTGGGCAATGCCAATGCCAAAGATGTTATTGCTTTAATCAATTTAGCCAAGAAAACAGTTAAAAATAAATTTAATTTTGATTTGAAAGAAGAAATACAATATGTCTATTTTAAATAGAAAATCATTGGAAATTGACGATTCAGTGAAAGTAAATTTTTTTTCTTTTGCTTTTAAATTTTATTTTTTCGGCGTTATCGCCCTGGCCTTGATTTTTTTGTCCGTTTGGCTGCCGATGTCCAAAATTCAATTAACCGTTACTTCCGAGCCGTTGATCGCCAATTTTGAGATAAACTTGGACACCCAAGTTGACAATCCGATTTTTAATTTGGATACTATCGGTGCCAAAATTATTCCCGTTTCAACCATAAAAAGTTTTCCCGGATATAAAACTTTAGAAGGGCTTCAAGATAAAGAAAGCGGCAAGGCGATAGTTTTCAAAGAAAAAGATTTGATTAATTTAGTGGATTATAAAATAAATTTTTTACTTGGCAATAATAAGCGCGTTCTTGATTCGGATCCTCAAAAATGGGGGATTGAGATTATTGATAAAAATTTTTCAAAAGGCGAAGGTAAAATCAAGCTGGCTATTTCGGAAAAAGTTGTCTATGATTACAACCTAAGTGAAATCAGGCAAAGCTTATCTTTTAAGCCGCGAATTCAAGCCCAAGAAAAGCTTAATGAATTGCCCGGCATTCAAAAAATCAATATTAAAATTTATTCCCCTTGTTATAGAAGAATGCCGATTTTCCCAAGCAGGATTTTTGTCTCTTTTGTGCCCATTTGAAGGCACTGCTCCTTGTTGGGGAAAACTTTAAAAGGGGCTTGCCCCCACACCAAGCTTGACAAAAATATTTATTATTATAAGATTATAAAGCAAAGCGGCTTCGCCTTATAATCTTATATATTCGTACGACTGGGGATGAGTTTGGTGTGGGGGCTTGACAAGATTTTTAAGATGTATAAAATAATAGTAATATTTATTTATGCCAGATATTCAAAAAGTGTCCAAAGATTTTATAGAAGTTGAGGGAATGGTTACAGAGTCATTGCCAAATACTACTTTTCGTGTACAATTAAGTAACGAAAAAGTTATCTTAGCTTATTTATCGGGTAAGATGCGTTTACATAAAATTAAAATTTTGCCTGGTGATAGAGTAAGAATTGAAATGAGCCCCTACGACTTAACTAAAGGAAGAATAGTATACCGAAATTAATCTATTCATCACAGGGCATTTTTTTATCTGATAAATTGATTTATTATGAAAGTAAGATCATCCGTAAAAGCAATGTGCAGATTATGCAAAGTTGTCCGCCGAAAAAAGCGGCTTTATGTGCTTTGTAAAAATGCGAAACATAAACAAAGACAAGGATAAAATTTTAAATTTATGGCAAGAATACAAGGCGTTGATTTACCAAAAGACAAAAGAATAGAAATAGGTTTAACCTATATTTTTGGCATTGGTCAAACAACCGCAAATAAAATTTTAAAAGAAGCAAAAATAAATCCTAATAAACGAGTCAAGGAATTAAATGCTCAAGAAGTTGAGCAGCTCAAAAGTATTATAGATACTATTAAAGTGGAAGGAGCACTACATAGTGCCATCGTGGCTAATATCAAAAGATTGAGAGATGTGGGTTGCTACAGAGGCATTAGACATACTCGTCATCTTCCTGTTCGCGGTCAACGAACAAAAACTAATTCAAGAACAGTTCGTGGCAATGTACGCAGAACTATGGCCAGCGGACATAAAGAAGCTACTAAAAAAGGATAAAATTATATGGCAAAAGAAAAAAAAGAAACTAAAAAAGAAACAGCTGAAGAACCCAAAAAAAATAAAAAAGTAAAAAAGATTAAAAAGGGTCAGACTGTCAGACAGGTTCCCAAAGGCCAGGCCTATATTCAGGCTACTTATAATAATACAATAGTAACTATCACCGATTTAACGGGCAATACTTTATCTTGGTCAAGCGCCGGTAAATTGGGTTTCAGAGGTCCTAAAAAAGCGACTCCTTATGCCGCCAATATTATTGTTAAAGATGCGGTGGAAAAAGCTCAAAAATACGGACTTAAAGAAGTTCAAGTTTTTGTTAAAGGAGTGGGAATGGGCAGGGAAGCAGCGGTCAGATCCCTCTATACTTACGGCCTTGAAATTTCAACTATTAAAGATACAACCCCGACACCTCATAATGGTTGCCGCCCGCCAAAAGTAAGAAGAGTATAAAGAGTTTTGTCTCCGGATGTTAAGTCGGAGCTACAAAACCTTTACCCCCTCCTTTATCCCAATGATAAACTTTCAATAATCGTTATGATAAAAGGCGAAGCCGCTTCGCTCATGGCGTATCTTAAAAAAATAAACTTTCAATGGAGTAAAGGAGGGGGTATGTAAAATTGTAGTTGAAAATTTCGCGTTTTCGCTCTGCTCAAACTTAAATTTTAAAACAATTTTAATATGAAATTCGGTCCTCAATGTAAAATATGTCGTCGTGAAGGCAAAAAACTTTTTCTAAAAGGCGATCGTTGCAATGCAGCGAAATGCCCTTTGCTTAAAAGGAAATATCCGCCGGGAATGCATGGCCCTAAAGGCTATGGTCGTTTATCAGAGTACGGCGTTCAGTTAAGAGCAAAACAATGCCTTAAACGTTCTTATAATATTTTGGAACAGCAAATAAAAAATTATTTTAAAAAGGCCAAACGATTAAAAGGGGATACGGGAGTCAATTTTATGAAATTGATAGAATTAAGATTGGACAGCGTTATTTACTTGGCCGGTTTTGTGAATTCCAGAAAAAATGCCCGTCAAACAGTTTCTCACGGCAATATATTCGTCAACAATAAAGCGGTTGATATTCCATCTTATCAAGTAAAAGTGGGCGATATTATCACTCCTCGGCCAAAGAAGGAAATTACCGATAAAGTTAAAGAACAATTAACTTCAAGAAAAGATCAAGGATTAAAATCATGGTTTAACGTTGACGCCAAAAATCTTCAAATCACGATTCTTAAAGAACCGGAGCCAGAAGATCTTCCTAAAGAATTTGATATTAAATTAATTATTGAGTTTTATAATCGATAGTTTATATATTATGAAAAATATTTCTTTGCCAGTTAAAATTGAATATCAAGCTGACGAAAAAAATAAAAATAAAGGTTCTGTTATTGTTGAACCTTGCTATCCGGGTTATGGAAACACATGGGGAAACGCTTTGCGCCGCGTCTTGCTTTCATCATTGGAAGGCGCAGCCGTAACAGCAGTTAAAATTAAAGGAGCGAAATATGAGTTTTCCGCCATGTCAAACGTTTCAGAGGATATTTTGGATATAATTTTGAATTTAAAATCATTACGCCTTAAAATTTTAAGCGACACCAGCGAACCGATTAAATTAAATCTTAAAGCAAGCGGAGAGAAAAAGGTGATTGCGGGCGATATTACGCCTTGCGCTGATGTTGAAATTTTAAATCCTGAATTGGTTATTGCCACTTTAACTGATAAAAAAGTTCATTTTGAAATGGATATCTGGGTTCAGAAAGGATATAGCTGGATTTCTTCTGAAGAGAAAAGCCGTGAAGGACTTGAAGTGGGGACAATCGTTACTGACTCAATTTTTACTCCTGTCGTACAAGTGGCGGTCAACATAGAAGATGTGCGCGTCGGCAAAAGAACTGATTTTGACAAGCTTATTATGACAATTGAAACAAACGGCGCCTTAACTCCTCAAGAAGCTTTTAATACTGCCAGCCAATTATTGACTGAACAATTTTCCGCCTTAATGGATGGTTCTAAATTGATAATGGAAACCAAGGCAACAAAAGAAAAAACTAAAGCTAAAAAAGAAAAAAAAGAGAAAAAAACTGCCGTAAAATCTAAGAAAAAATCGAAATAAAGAGTTTTGTCTCCGGACGTTAAGTCGGAGCTACAAAACCTTTACCCGCCCAGATCACAAACTAAAAATTTAATTGTCTAAATAATACAAACCAACCATTTAAAAAATTTAAATTATCTATCGTCCAAAGCTTGGGCGGGTACGCAAAATTATAGTTTAAAATTTTGCTCCGCCAACTGGCGGATTAAATTTTAAAATAATTTCGGTATATGAAGCATAGAAATAAAAAAAAGATTCTATCAAGAAAAATCGGTCCGCGAAAGGCCTTGATTCGGATTATGGCCATTAATTTTCTTTTAAAAGAAAAAATTAAAACCACGGAAGCAAAAGCCAAAGCGGTAAGACCGATAATTGAGCGCTTGATTTCTTCGGCTAAAACCAATGATTTGGCTACCAGAAGAAAAATTATTGCCTCTCTGAATAATATTGAAGTTACCAAAAAACTTTTGGAAAAAATCGGTCCGAGATATAAAGAAAGAGCAGGCGGTTATATAAGAATTATAAAAATCGGCCGACGTCGCGGAGACGCCGCAGAGATGGTTTTTATGGAACTAGTTAAATAAATTTGATATCATTCTATGAAAAATGTAATTCGTAAAATACATACAATTGATGCCACGGATAAAGCGATCGGGCGCTTGGCAACAGAAGCTGTCAGGCTTCTTTCAGGCAAGCATAAAGTTGAATATGTGCCGTATCTTGATCAGGGCGATATTGTAATTGTCAAAAATCTTGAAAAGGTGAAAATTACCGGTCAAAAATTAACCCAGAAAAAATATTATCATTACAGCGGTTATCCGGGCGGTATGAAAACAAGAACAATGGGCAAAATTTTCGTTAAAAATCCGCAAGATGTTTTACATCGAGCCGTTTACAATATGTTGCCCAAGAATCAGCTTAGAAGGGGAATGATCAAGAGATTAAAATTTATTTAGAATTTATTTTAAAATTAAAAAAACTTCCCCGTTATGGGGTTGTTTTTTTAGTTAAATTTGATAAAATGATTTTATGTCAAAAATGGATATCAAAAAATTTGGCAACTCTATCTTAAGAGTAAAATGCCAAGAAATAAAAAATATTGACGACCAAATAAAAAAAACCGCCATGGAAATGTTGGAAACAATGTATCAGGGCAGGGGAGTTGGATTAGCCGCTCCTCAAGTTGGTCTCAATTGGCAGCTTGTTGTGATTGACGCGGGCAAAGGGCCGCTGGTTTTAATTAATCCAAAAATTATTCAAAAATCAAATATTTTAGTTAAAGGCGAGGAGGGTTGTTTAAGTTTGCCAAATGTGAGTTTAAAAATAAAAAGGCCTTCTTGGGTTGAGATAGAAAATAGAAATATTAAAACTGATAATATTCAAAAATTTAAAGCCGAAGGATTATTAGCCAGAGTTATTCAGCATGAGATGGATCACCTTGAAGGGAAATTGATTATTGATCGAGTTCCATTTTGGGAAAAGTGGTGCGCCTTGGGAAAATTAAAAACAAATAGGAAATAAATCTTGTACCTTCCCAAGCCCCCACACCATAAGAAGGATATTTAATTTTTTGCGGGTGTAGTATAGTGGTAGTACATAACCTTCCCAAGGTTGGGGCGTGGGTTCGATTCCCATCACCCGCTCCACCACCAGAATGGCAATAAATGCTTGCTATGTATTTTTTAAAAAAAGATTAGATATAAAGAAAATAAATATAGATTTATTTATTAGAAGCAATAATTCCGCATTTATAAAAAATACATTGCCATTCAGGTGGTGGAGCCCGCTCTGTGCCCTCTTAGTTCAGCTTGCCCCGCCAAATTTTGCCAGCGTAGCTCAGTTGGTAGAGCAACGCACTCGTAACGCGTAGGTCGTCGGTTCGATTCCGACCGCTGGCTCTGAAAAATTTGGCGGGGTGAAGTAGAATCCCGACTCTCGACTAAAGTCGGGGTCGAGGATCCTCGATTTTCCTATCCCGCAGAGTGGGATAGGAAAATCGGGACAGCGGTATCGTAAACCGCATACGTCAGTTCGATTCTGACAGAGGGCTAAGATATGGTTGCTTTATGCATTTTAAATGTTAAAATGATAGTATGATCAAATTCGTCAATGTTACTAAATTTTATCGACCGAATACTTATGCCTTGCGCAATGTTTCTTTTCATATTAAACCGGGCGAGTTTGTTTCTATCGTCGGTCAATCAGGAGCAGGAAAAAGCACAATCATAAAATTATTAACCGCGGAAGAAAAAGCGGATGAAGGAAAAATTATTATCGGCGGGTGGGATATTACCAAAGTCAGGCCGTCTGAAATACCGACTTTAAGGCGGCAAATTGGCGTAGTTTTTCAGGATTTTAAACTTTTAGCCAAAAAAACGGTTTATGAAAATATCGCCTTTGCCTTGGAAGTGATTAATACGCCGCAAAGACAAATCAAGCCGATCGTCAAGCAGGTTTTGAAAATTGTCGGTTTGGAAAATAAAATCAATTATTTTCCGAGACAATTATCGTCAGGCGAGGCGCAAAGAGTGGTTATCGCCAGATCGCTTGTTCATCGCCCAAAAATATTATTGGCCGACGAACCGACCGGCAACCTTGATCCTATTACCACCCGCGATATTATTGAACTTTTGACGAAAATCAATGAATTCGGTACGACGATTTTATTGGTAACTCACAATCGGGAAATAGTTAATTTCTTCAAAAAGAGAGTCATTACTTTAGACAGAGGAGTGGTTATAGGCGATCAAATAAGAGGCAGATACGTAATTTAAATGCCAATCGTTACGAATTTTAATATTTACAAAACTATTACAAATGTATTATAATTTGTAGTGATTCACATTCTTATATAATTTGTAATTATTAGTAATTTATAGTATGGCAAGTGAAAAATTAATAGGCAGAATTACTCATTATTTTGGAAAAATTGGCGTTGGCGTGATAGAACTTTCGCAAGAATTAAATGTTGGCGATACGATTCATGTTGTCGGCGGAGACAGAGATTTTACTCAAGTAGTCACATCAATGCAAGTTGAACATCAAGAAATTCCAAAAGCTAAAGCCGGAGAGGCGATTGGCTTGAAACTTGATGGAGCCGCCAAAGGAGACGATAAAGTTTTTAAAGTAATCGGGTAAGAATATTTTTTAACATAATAATTTTTATTATGCCGCAAAAAATAGAAGACGCGGACAAGATTTTAATATCCAAACAAAAATGGATAATTATCGGTTTATTGATTATTATTTTTAATCCTTTGCCGGCAGGATTGATTTACGGTTTTGCTTTATGGCGGGAGAAAAAATTTCAAGCAGAAGGAAAATTAATGATGATTTTTTCTTTGCTTTGGGGCGGAATTTCTTTAGCTTTGACCAAACAATATTTAGGGTATTAAATTGATGTTTATTGAGTTAAAAAGGTCTTATAGGGCCTCTTTTTCTTTACCCCTATACCAAATTGGCGTGGGGTTGACAATGTTAAACTTTAAGGATATATTTAAATATAGAGGGAAATAATAAATTAAATTTAATTTTATGAGAAGAGAAGGAAGTAACAATTCATCACCTCAAAATTTGGTCGAAAAAAAATCAATAGGCGAGAAGCTTGCTTTAGATTTAGAAGCAGAAATTATGGGGCGCGATGTACCAGAGGTAATAGCTTCTATTGAGTCAATTTCTGAGCCAGAAAAGAAAAAGGAAATTTTAGAGAAAATAATAATTAGTTTTAAAACAGAATTAGAAAAATTAGGAAAGTAATTTGGTATTGTTTTATGCGTATTAAAATTGATTTAGACGATTCCGTTAATCCTATTGTTTTTATCAGGCGAACCGGTTATGCGGAAATTAAAGATTTTAGAAGCGGCCAAACAAGTTATATTCGCCGATTACGCGGCTATCATTATCCGCGTTTTCATATTTATATAGAAGATGGTTATTTTAATCTCCACCTTGATCAAAAAGCGCCAAGTTATGAAGGCACATCTGCCCATAGCGGCGAATATGAAGGCAGGGTAGTAGAAGAAGAAGCAAAAAGGATAGAAGAATTTTTATTAAAATATAAAAAATAAATTTATGACTCAAAAAGAAATTTACAATTTAGCCATTAAAATGGGTATTGAAGCTGATTTGCGCGGCAAAGCAATGGTTGATAAAATAATGAAAAGAATCAATCAAAAATATGAAGCAATGTCTAAAGATCAAAAAGAAGAATTTGATAAAGAAAGATTGACTAACCCGTATTCCGATTCTCGTATTTTAGTGGAGACAAAAAAACAAATCAAAAGAATTTTAGTCGGCGTTGATATGGAAGTAGGAGAGCTTCTATTGGCCGATAAATTAGGCAATATTGATTTAGTTTTAGCTCATCATCCGGAGGGCTGCGCCTTAGCCGGATTGGACGAAGTAATGAAACTTCAAGCCGATGTTTTAAATCTTTACGGCGTGCCGATTAATGTTGCTGAAAATTTAATCAATCTTCGCATAGAAGAGGTGAGTCGCGGAATTTCTTCAGCTAATCATAATGAAACAGTAGACGCGGCAAAATTATTAAATATGGGTTTTATGTGCGTTCACACCCCGTGCGATAATTTAGTAGCTGATTTTCTTAAGAAAAAAATAGAAAAAGAAAAACCGGAATTCGTGGAAGATTTATTGAAATTATTAAAAAGCATTCCTGAATATAAAGAAGGAATTAAAATCGGAGCCGGACCGAGACTTTTTACCGGCAGACCGGAAAATCATTGCGGAAAAATTGCCTTAACCGAACTTACCGGCGGTACCGAAGGCTCGCCTGAAATTTACGAAAAATTATCTCAGGCTGGAGTTGGTACGGTCGTAGCAATGCATCTCAGCGAAAAACACGTTAAAGAAGCTATTAAGGCCAATATTAACGTAGTCGTGGCTGGGCATATTTCCTCGGATTCGCTGGGCTTGAATTTATTCTTAGACAAGCTTGCTAAACAAAAAATTGAAATAATTTCTTGCTCGGGATTAATCAGAATAAAAAGATAAAATTATCCACAGATAAAATTTTGACAAATTTTGATTTGTAGCGATTCGCATTAGATTTAAATAATTAGTAATAATTTGTAATATTATGACAAAACTTCAACCATTGGGAAGTCGGTTAATTGTTCAGCCGATTGAAGTAAATGAAACAACCAAGTCCGGCATTATTTTACCCGATACTGCTGATAAAGAAAAACCTGTCAGAGGAAAGGTGATAGCAGTCGGTAAAGGCAAAATGTTGGAAAACGGCCAGCGTGAAATCATTGATGTAAAAGTCGGTGATGAAATTTTATTTGAAAAATACGGTACTGACGAATATAAAATAGACAAGGAAGAATTTTTGGTCGTTGATTACGAAAAAGTTGTCGCGTTAATTAAATAATTAATTAGCTTATTAGCTTGTAACTTTTTAGCTTATTAGGGCTAAGAAGCTAAAAAGTTAATTCCTAAAAACCTAATTTTATGGCAAAACAAATTTTATTTGATGAAAAAGCTCGCGCTGCTATAAAGCGCGGAGTGGATCAATTGGCCGCAGCAGTCAAGGTGACTATGGGACCGGTTGGCCGCAATGTTATTTTAGACAAAGGTTTTGGTTCGCCGATTATCACCAATGACGGCGTTACGGTGGCAAAAGAAATAGAATTGGAAGATAAATATGAAAATGTCGGCGCGCAATTACTTCAAGAAGTGGCGACAAAAACCAATGATATAGCCGGTGATGGCACGACAACCGCGGTTATTTTGGCTCAAGCCATTATTTCTGCCGGTTTAAAAAATGTGGCTGCCGGAGCCAATCCATTAGCCTTAAAGAGAGGTATTGATAAAGGCGTAGCAATTGTAGTTAAAGAACTTAAAGAAAAAATATCTAAGCCGGTTTCCACTAAAGCGGAGATTAAGCAAGTGGCTTCAATCTCGGCTAACAGCGAAGCAATCGGCAGCATTATTGCCGAAGCAATGGAAAAAGTCGGCAAAGATGGAGTTATTACGGTGGAAGAATCCCAATCTTTTAATATGGAATTGGAAGTAACTGAAGGAATGCAATTTGATCACGGTTATGTTTCTCCTTATATGATTACCAATCCGGAAAAAATGTCAGCTGAATATGATAATCCTTATATTTTAATCACTGAACGAAAAATTTCAGCCGTGAGCGAAATTTTGCCGATTATGGAAAAAATCGCGCAATCAGGAAAAAAAGATTTAGTGGTCATTGCCGATGAAATTGAAGGCGAAGCTTTGGCGACTTTTGTGGTTAATAAATTAAGGGGAGCTTTTAATGTTTTAGCTGTTAAATCGCCCGGTTTTGGCGATCGCAAAAAAGAAATACTTGGCGATATTGCTGCTTTAACCGGCGGTAAAGTTATTACCGAAGATTTAGGTTTAAAATTGGAAAATGTAAATTTAAACGATCTCGGCAAGGCTAGAAAAGTTATTGCCAACAAAGAAGAAACAACCATTGTTAATGGCAAAGGAAAAGAAGAAACGATTAAAAACAGAATTGCCGGCATTAAAAGAGAATTGGAAAAAACAACTTCTGATTTTGATAAAGAAAAACTTCAAGAAAGATTGGCGAAATTATCCGGCGGCGTGGCGGTAATTAAAGTTGGAGCCGCGACAGAAACGGCAATGAAAGAAATTAAATTTAAAGTTGAAGACGCAGTTCATGCCACCAAAGCGGCCGTGGAAGAAGGAGTGGTTGTCGGCGGAGGATTGGCTTTATTAAGATGCTTGTCAATCGTAGATAAAATAAAACTTGAAGGCGATGAAGTAATTGGGCTGCAAATTTTGAAAAGAGCTTTGGAAGAACCGATTCGCCAAATTGCCATTAATTCCGGCGAAGACGGCGCGGTGATTGCCCAAAAAGCCAAAGAAACCAAAGGCAATATGGGTTATAATGCGGCTACCAATAAATTTGAAGATTTGATTGAAGCGGGGATTGTTGATCCGGCCAAAGTGACTCGCACGGCTTTGCAAAATGCCGCTTCCATCGCTACTTTATTCTTAACCACTGAAGCGGTAATAACTGATAAACCTGTTAAAGAAGAATGCAAACACGAACATGGAATGGGAGGTGGAATGCCTGGAATGGGAGGAATGGGCGGGGAGTACTAATTGTAATATAAATGAAAAGAAGAGGTTATGCGCCCCTTCTTTTCATTTTATTAGAAATATGGTATAATTATAATAAGTATTAATTAAATAATTAAATAAAAATCATATGGACCAAAAAGAAACTTTAGAGAAAATTAAATCCGCGATTGAGACGACTAAAAACACCAGCTTTTTAAGCAAGTTTTTAGCCGCTATTTCTTATGTCGGCGTTTTTTGTTTTGTTCCTCTCGTGGTTAAAGTAAAAGACGAGGGAGTTAATATTCATGCTCGCCAGGGTATAGTTTTGTTTTTAGCCGAGATTATTTTTACTTTAATCTGGGTTATTCCGTTTATTGGCTGGATCGTTGGTTTTATTGGTTGGACATTCTGTATTATTGTCTCATTAATCGGGTTTATTCAATCTCTCTCCGGCCGTCTTTTTACCGCGCCTTTTATTCATCGTTTTGCCGACAAGATTAAAATTGTTTAATTTAAAAAGTTTTTAATATTTTTTTTAAACAGTGAACCCTGAAGGGACTCCCTTTTGGGTTTACTAAGTTTGTTAATTTTTTATTTTTTATTAAATTATATTTTTTATGACCAAAAAATTAGTTATACCTTTTAAAGATTTAACCATTAAAGATGTTCCCAGAGTTGGCGGCAAAAACGCTTCCTTAGGGGAAATGTATCAAAAATTAACAAAAGAGGGGATTAGAATACCAAATGGCTTTGCCACCACATCTGATGCTTATTGGTATTTTTTAGATGAATCGGGTCTTAAAAAAGAAATCAAAGAAATTTTGAAGGGCCTCAATGTGAAGGACATGAAAAATTTGATGACTCGCGGTAAAAAAATTCGCGAGTTAATTTTAAAATCAGAATTATCTCAGGATTTAAAATCAGAGATAATTAAATTTTATAAAAATCTTTCCAAAGAATACGGCGTGGAAAATGTGGATGTGGCGGTAAGAAGTTCGGCTACGGCTGAAGATTTGCCCGGGGCTTCTTTTGCCGGCCAGCAAGAAACTTTTTTAAATATTCATGGCGAAAAAGAACTTTTAATAGCAGTACTAAAATGTATTGCTTCTCTTTTTACCGACAGAGCTATTGTCTATCGAACAGAACAGGGATTTGATCATCTTAATGTGGCTCTCTCGGTCGGAGTGCAAAAAATGATTCGTTCTGATTTGTCTTGCTCCGGAGTAATGTTTTCCTGCGATACGGAATCAGGTTTTGCCGATGTGACGGTTATAAATTCATCATGGGGATTGGGTGAAAATGTCGTTCAAGGAAAAGTCAGCCCGGATGAATTCATAGTTTATGAACCGTTGAATAAAGGCCAATTTAAACCGATTGTCAGCAAGAAATTAGGTTTGAAAGAATGGACAATGACTTATGACAATAAAGGAAATAAATCGACAAAAAATTTGCGCACCGCTTTTGAAAAACAAAATAAATTTACTTTAACTGATGAAGAAGTTTTGGAATTGGCACGCTACTCGGTTATTATTGAAGAACATTATAAACGGCCGATGGACATGGAATGGGCGAAAGACGGTTATGATAAAAAATTATATGTTTTACAGGCAAGACCGGAAACAATTCAGTCAAAAAGATCTCTTGATGTCTTGGAAGAATATGTTTTATCAGGAAAAGAAGGCGCGAGAAGTTTAGCCAGGGGTAAGAATACTGGTGCGCCAAAAACGAAATTCAATGTTTTGACAACCGGTGTGGCCATTGGCAATAGAATCGGCACAGGCGAAGCTAATATTATTAAAACCGCAAAAGATATCAGTAGATTTAAACCCGGACAAGTCTTGGTTACTGAAATGACAGATCCTGATTGGGTGCCGATTATGAAAATCGCCAAAGCCATTGTTACTGATGCCGGCGGCAGAGTTTGCCATGCGGCAATTGTCTCGCGCGAATTGGGAATTCCTTGCGTGGTTGGCACGGGAAATGCCACTCAAAAAATTCATCAAGGACAAAAAATAACCGTCTCTTGCTCCGAAGGGGAGCAGGGTTTTGTTTATAACGGCTTGTTGCCTTTCAAAATTAAAAAGACAGTGATTAAAGGTTTAAAAAGACCGAAGACGAAAATTATGATGAATGTCGGCGACCCGGAACAGGCTTTTGCTTTTGGCTTGATTCCTAATGACGGCGTTGGTTTGGCTCGCGAAGAATTTATTATTAATGATTATATTAAAATTCATCCCTTGGCTCTTATTCATTATTCAAAAATAAAAGATAAAAAAATAAAAGATCAAATTGATAAAATTACCGTTGGCTATTCGGATAAAGTTAAATTTTATGTTGATAAACTGGCCGAAGGTATTGCTCATATCGGCGCCGCGTTTTATCCAAAAGACGTAATTGTCAGATTCTCGGATTTTAAAACCAATGAATACGCGAATTTAGTCGGCGGTTCTTTATTTGAACCGACGGAAGCAAATCCAATGATCGGTTGGCGGGGAGCTTCGCGTTATTACGGAGAAAAATTCAAGCCGGCCTTTGAATTGGAATGCCAAGCGATTAAAAAAGTCCGTGAAGTGATGGGATTGGATAACGTGATTGTAATGGTGCCGTTTTGCCGAACAGTTGACGAAGCTCAGAAAGTCCTTAAAGTTATGGCAGAATATGGACTTTCTCGCGGAAATACAAAAAGTCCGCGTCAGTCTGTGTCCGGTCAGCGTAAGTCAGTGTTAAAGCCCTTGAAGGTTTATGTAATGTGCGAAATTCCTTCCAATGTTATTTTAGGAGAAGAATTTGCCAAGATTTTTGACGGTTTTTCGATCGGCTCAAACGACTTGACTCAATTGACTTTGGGGTTAGACAGAGACTCGGCTTTGGTGGCGCATTTGTTTGACGAAAGAAACGAAGCGGTAAAAATATTAGTCAAAAAAATTATTGAAATTGCCCATCAATATAAACGAAAAGTCGGAATTTGCGGCCAAGCGCCGAGTGATTTTCCTGATTTTGCCGAATTCTTGGTTAAAGAAGGAATTGATTCTATCTCTCTGAATCCCGATACGGTTGTGAAAACTACTATGGATATTTTAAAAACAGAAAAGAATATTAAGAAAAAGAAATAATGGATTTTAAAAAACCGAAAATAGTTTTTGTTTTAAGCGGCGGGGGAGCAAGAGGACTCGCGCATTTGGGTTTTTTAAAAGTTTTGGAAAAAGAAGGAATTAGACCGGACGCAATAATCGGAGTGAGTATGGGAGCATTTATCGGCGGCTTATATGCAGATGGAATGAGTATAAAAGAAATGGAAGAAATAGTAAAAAAAATCAGTAAATTCCAAAAAGTTTTATTGTTTACCTCCAGGCCCAATAAAACAGGATTAATTCAAGGAGAACAGATAGGAAAATACATGGCAAATATTATTGGCAAAAAAAGAATTGAAAATTTAAAAATCCCATTTTATGCCGTAGCTACGGATTTGAATAAAGGGACTGATGTGGTGATAAATAAAGGGTCATTGGTTGAGGCTATTTTGGCAAGTATGGCTATTCCGGCGCTTATTTCGCCGGTTAAGTTGAAAAATAAAATTTTAATTGATGGCAGAATCAGTAATCCGTTGCCCATAGATTTGGCGCGCGATTTGGGGGGCGAGTTGATAATTGTTTCCAATACTCAATTTCCTTTGCAAAAAGTTAATATTTACCCGATTAATATGATCGGTATTTTGCGTCGCAGCTTGGAAATAGTTGAGAGTAAAAATTTAGAAAATTTACTCTCTAAAGAAAAAGAAATTATTGTTGTTATGCCGAAAGTGGCCAAAATTAACATAATGGAATATGAATTGGCGGAAAAAATAATTTCATTGGGCAAATCGGCAACTCAAAAAAAATTGGAAGAAATAAAAAAGCGATTGCAATAATCAAATTTATCTTTTCCACAAGTATTGTTTGACAATAAGAATGAATAAATTATACTTGTTTTTAGGGTGCGCTAGGAGGGGGAACGGAAACCTTAAAGTAAGTGGACATTATCGAACTGGTTTGTTGTTCATTGCCGCCATAATTGATCAATATAAGCAGTTAAGTGTAAGTCCAAATACTAGAGATATTGTCTCTAAAATCCGTTAATTATATACACTTTGAGCTGCCGACTGGCGCGCCTATCATTTTTTTTAAAGGAGGAAATTATTAAGAGGGCGTAGGAGAACCTACTGCCCTCTTTTCATTTATAAAATTTATGATATAATAAAATCACATGAGTGTAAATTTATTGAAATACCCGAAAAAAAGTCATCGTAAGCGAATTAAAATTCCTAAAGAATCAGTTCGTTTAGCTGAATTAATGGGTATAGAATTTGGTGATGGAGGAATTGGCAATTCTTGGCAAATAATAATTACCTTGAATGCGGAAAAAGATGCGAAATATGCGCGATATGTACAAAGGTTGATACTTGAACTTTTTGGTATTAACGCAGCGGTTAGAAAGCGGGGAGAAAGAACATTACAAATTGTGTCTTCCAGTACATCGTTAGTAGATTTTCTTGTGAAAAAGGGCGCGATAAGGGGTAATAAAATCAAGCAGCATTTTGATATTCCTGATTGGGTACGAAAGAATAGGAAATACGAGAAAGCTTTTGTGCGAGGGCTTGTAGATACCGATGGTTGCCTCTATATTCATCGTCATACTGTTAAAGGTGTTTTATACAAAAATATCGGATTTTGTTTTACGAGTGGTTCTCGAAATCTTTTGAATTCTGTAGCTGACATTTTTCGCGAATTCGGGATTAAACCGCACATTACAGATGGATGTAGACGAATCTATTTGTATGACAAAGATTCTGTGGTAAAATATCTCCATACTTTTGGTTCTGTTAATCCTAGGATTAGTAATTTATATAAAAAGTGGAAGGGTGCGTGAGTGGTTTAAACGGCAGACCTGGAAAGTCTGTGTACCGCAAGGTACCGCGGGTTCGAATCCCGCCCCTTCCGTTTTTGCATAGCGTATGTTTAATTTTAATAAATATACGATATAAAAATATATAAGTAAGTAGGATTCGAACCGCGGGCCGCAGTCCCCGAAGAGGGGAAGAAGGTTTCAAACCGCAGCAGCGGCGAGAAGCGAATTTTCCCTATTTGTCCAAGAGCGAAGCGATTGGCAACAAATAGCAATCCCGCTACGGGGCCCCCGTTTTTAAATATTTGCGTATTTATTAAATCTAATTAAATATATTTAAATTATGAAAAATAAATTATTCATATCAATACTCTTAATTTTAATTGTAATTTTATTGGGAATAATAGGCTGTCTTATTTTTACCAAAAATCAGCCCAAAAAACAAAACATCGTTAATTGCGGAAATAATTACGATTGCCTTTATGAACAAATTTCTAAGGGCAATTCTGCTAAAGTTGTAATTTCGGAAAAAATAGATTCACTTTCTCTGGAAGAAAAAAGCGAAGTTAAAATCGAACCTTCTAATGGTCAATATAAAGTTTCAATGACCATATTGGAATTAAAAAAGTCAGGAGAAACACAGCCAATGACTAAATCAATAGTTGGTTCAATTTCAGAAAACTGTCCCCAGATAATTGATAATTTGTCTTCAATTGAGTTAGCCAGCGCCTCATGTATCGTAAATACCGCGGAAGAGGCGAAAAACCTTGCCATAAATGGTTTATCAGAGACAGCGATTAACCAATATTCTTGCAACGGAAAACTGGTTGATGAAATTAAAAGAATTTGCGTTAGTCCGGATTTTCCGAATTTTCCTCCGGGTGTAAAAAAACCGGCAATATATCTTTATCCTTTACAAAATTCAAAAGTTAGCGTAGCCGTTGATTTAAAAGGAATAATTACAAAAAGTGAACCGAGCTATTATAAAGGATGGGAGGTAGTGGCAGAGCCAAGCGGTTTGATAAACGGCCAATATGATTATTTATTTTATGAAGCGCAATTAAATCAACTCCAGCTTCCAGAAGAAGGCTGGGTGGTTGAATATAAAGAATTAGAAAATTGGTTTAATTTAAATTTAAAAAAGTTAGGATTAAACGCAAAGGAAATTTTTCAATTTAAAGAATATTGGTTAGCCGAACTGCCGTCCGCGAAATATTATGAGATTAAATTATTGGAAGATAATTTTCTTAAAGAGAATATGAATTTGATCATTAATCCAACCCCCACGACAATCATCAGACGCAATTTTTATTTCAAACCACTTGAATCTCAGATTATTCTCGAGCAACCGAATATAATTACTCCGGAAAGAAAAGGTTTCACGGTTGTTGAATGGGGCGGATTATTGGATAAATAAAATATTTTTTATAATTTATTTGTAAATAATTTTTTATGGACGAAAAAAAATCACAAATTAGCATGCAGCCATCTTCTCGATCGCTTCGTTTAACGGCAATTATCATCAGCGCGGTTATTCTTATCGCAATAGCAGTTTGTGGTATTTATTGGTATCAAAATATTAAATTTAAAAATGGAATTGACGGCGAGAAATTTAATCAGGGCAAAATTACAGGAGATTACCAATGGAAAGACAAGACCTTACAATCACAATACGCAAAAGTTTCGTGGAATAAAATCACCACTTCCAGACTAACCGGATTTTCTCCGAATATTCCATTCACGGAGAAAAAAACAGAGGGTTGCGGAAATGTGTATAATGGCAGTTATCTTCGCATAGAAGGAGGTTTATGCGGTATTGGTTTTTGGTTGGAAGATTCAGATGGAAATAAAATAGATTCAAGAGAAAAACTTTCAAATCTTTTTGCTCCAATTGATAATGAAGCAGAGGCCATGTCTTTTATTGCTATTACGCAAAGCAATCTTAAAATTGACGAGAGTGGAATGCCGGAAGGATATACCAGCGCAATTGATGATGGGTTTTTAGTTCAGTTGGTTTATAATAATATGTTTGGTTGCGGCAATCATGAGCCGACCGGTGTAATTTTTAAAATTTTAAAGAATGGAGAAATTAACCAAATAGCTTCTGAAAAGGAAAAACCTTTAAAACCGGGCGAACCAGTTCTTTGCGTAGATTAGTTTAATATTTAATTAAATTATAATTTAAATTTAATCGAAAAAAATTATGACTGAATCAAAATTAAATACAGCTATTATTCTTGGAGTCGCCCTAATCATCAGTGCGTTGATATTTGGCGGATTTTATTATTTCGCCCAATCAAAAAATTCCACGGATGCGTTATCCGTTACCGGCTCGACTAAAATGCGCGTGACTTCAGATCAAGCTAAGTTGATAATCAATCTTTCAAGTATTGTTTATGCTAATGATTTATCTTCGGGTAATCGCGATATTGCTCATGATTTGGCTTTGACGCGCGATTTGTTAAAAAAATCAGGCGTGGCCGACGCTGATATTGTGGAAAGCCCAATTTCCATGAATCAAGTGTGGGATCAAAATAATACCGGTCAAATTCGTTATCAATTAAGTCAGATAATTACTTTGCAATCAAATGATGTCAATAAAATAACTGATATTTCCAAAAAGATTCCAACTTTAGCCGAGCAGGGGGCAATTATTTCGGTTCAGTCATTGGAATATTATTATTCTAAGTTACCGGATTTGCGCGTATCGCTTTTAACGCAAGCAGTTCAAGATGCCAAGGCCAGGGCTGAAAAAATTGCTGAAGGCACAGGCCGACACGTTGGCAGCGTCATCTCCGCCTCCAATGGCGTAGTGCAAATTTTAACGCCCAATTCGGTTGATATTTCCGACTACGGTAGCTACGATACATCCAGTATTGAAAAAGATGTGATGGTAACAATCAAAGCTTCATTTCGTTTAAAATAATTTAAAAAATTTAATTACCAAAATTATGAAAAACAATAAAGGACTCTCGGCTGTCATTCTCTTAATTATTTTAGGATTAGTAGTGGGAGGCGTAACATATTTTGTGGTAAAAAAACCTCTGATGTTCGGTTCTGTAGATAAAAAACTTGATTCCATTATTACTCCAAAACCGCCGATTGGCAATTTGACGCCCACTCGCGATTTAAGAGGAACATGGAAATCGTCTTTAGCTGGAAAAGGAGTGCAGGTGTACGGTAAATTTACAACCGGTCCCGGCATTACTACGGTTTATGAAGATGGAGACATGGAGTTGATAATTGATTCTGTGGAAAATAATATTGCTTCCGGAAAGGTTCGTTATACTAATTTATGTGCCTGGGGCCAAACTGTAGCTCCAAAACCTCTCGGCACTATTTCCGTACCCAAACAATGTACAAAAGATTTGGGATATCAGCCGATAGCAATACGAGTCAGCGGAAGCGCATTGGACTTTGGCACAGTTGTTACCGAGGGCGCCACATTTACCATGCAAGGCAGTTATACTACTGATATTATAACCGGGAGCGCGACTGTAACCATTCCTGCTTATGGAGTTCTGAAAGGAGAATTTCATCTTATGCGGCAAAAATAGGGTAAATTATATTAAAGTGTTAGATATTTCAATTGATGATTTAATGAAATAAATTTATGAAAAAAATTGTTGCAATCGGCGGCGGCGAAATAGGAAGACCGGGTTATCCAATTGAAACCGCGCAAATAGACAAAGAGATATTAAGATTAACGGGAAAGAAAAATCCCAAATTGCTTTTTATCCCAACCGCGACTTCTGATTCGGAATTATATTACGAAACCGTAAAAAAATATTTTGGCAAGAAACTCGGATGCAAAACGGATGTTTTATATTTAGTAAATAAAAAAATTAGCAAGAAAGAAATTGAGAAAAAAGTTTTTGGATCAGATGTAATTTATGTCGGCGGCGGCAATACTCTGAAAATGATGAAAATTTGGAGAAAAATCGGCGTTGATAAAATTTTAAAACAAGCTTATAAAAAAGACATTGTTCTTTCAGGATTAAGCGCCGGATCAATTTGCTGGTTTAAATGGGGAAATTCCGATTCTAAAAAGTCTGCTAATCAGAAAGCTGATCTGATAAAGGTTTCCGGTTTAGGTTTAATAAATGCTCTTCATTGTCCGCATTATGATGTTGAAAAAGATCGAAATCCAAATCTTAAAAAGATGATGAAGAAAATACCGGGCGTTTCTATTGCCATAGACGATTGTTGCGCGATTGAAATTATTGATGACAAATATCGAATTATCAGCTCCAAAGCGTCAGCTAATGCTTATAAAGTTTATTGGAAAGCGGATAAGTATCACGAAGAATTAATTAAAAAAGAAAAAAAGTTTAAATTAATAGAAAATTTATTGAGAAAATAAAAATTTGTCGTTAAGTCGAAAAATATTATAATAATTTAAGGAATAAAAATATGAATGACCAAACAATAAAATCAACCGGCTGTTGCGAACCGTTTAATCCAGAACCGTGGCAAGATAAAGAAATAGTCTGGAAGGATAAAATTTTTGTTAAAGACCATATTACGAGTTTTCTGCATGTCCCGCTGAACATGGGAAAGAAAATTATTAAAAATATGGAATTAATCGAGAAGGCCGGAGCTAAAGCTTCATACCAGCTGATGCTTACTGATGAAAATTCACTTTGGGGTGCTGATATTTATATTGATGTTTCAAAAGAAGTTCCGGGCGCGCAGATGGCAACACTTTCCGGAACATTTTTAACCAAGGTATTTGAGGGACCATATCAAAATGCCGGCAAATGGGCGGTAGAGATGAAGGAGTATGTTAAAAAAAGCGGCAAGGTGTTAAAAAAATTATATTTTTCATACACTACTTGTCCAAAATGCGCCAAAGCGTATGGGAAAAATTATGTGGTGCTTTTTGCGCAAATAAATTAAAAAATTGCCGACAAATGATTTATCGCCGGAGAAAAATGTCACTTCTCAAGAAATGACATTTTATCTATTATTCTATTATGCAAAAAATTTTTTGGAGAAAGTTGAAAAAACCCATTATGGCTATCGCGCCGATGGCAAATGTCACTGATGCGGCGTTTCGGCAAATGCTTTTAAAATACGGCCGGCCGGATGTATTTTTTACAGAATTTGTTTCCGTGGAAGGATTGATTTCCAAAGGCAAGGAGCGACTATTGGTGGATTTGTGGTATAATAAAAAAGAGCACCCAATCGTGGCTCAGATATTCGGCGCAAAACCCGAAAAATTTGAAAAGGCGGCAAAAATAATACGCGAGCTTAGTTTTGACGGCATTGATATTAATATGGGCTGTCCGGATAAAGATATTGAAAAACAGGGCGCTGGAGCGGCTTTAATCAAAAATCCGGAATTGGCGAAACAAATTATCAGAGCGACAAAAAAAGGAGCAGGGGATTTGCCTGTTTCCGTCAAAACGCGAATTGGTTATTCCAAAAATCAAATCAAAGAATGGATTCCGATTCTTTTGAATGAAAATTTGGCTGCGTTGACTGTTCATCTTCGCACAAAAAAAGAAGGGTATAATATTGCCGCGCATTGGGAACTTGCCTCTGAAATCGCAGCGCTGAGAGATTCTTGCGCGCCTGAGACGATTATTCTCGGCAATGGCGATATAAATATATTAAATGAAGCATATGAAAAAATAAAAAAATCCGGCCTAGACGGAGTAATGGTTGGAAGGGGAATTTTGGCAAATCCATGGTTATTTTCAAAAAAAATACCCCGTATTCAAGAACGGCTCAAATGCATGGTAAAACACGCCGAGATTTTTGAAAAAATGTACAAAACAGATTGCGATAAAAACAATGATAGCCTGAAAAGTTTTAATACTATAAAAAAGTATTTCAAAGCATATGCCAGCGGATTTGACAACGCAAAAGATTTAAGAGTTCTGCTGATGGAAGCAAAAAATGCCATTGAAGTAAAAAAGATTGCAGAAAAATTTACTAAAGAAACAAATATATTTTAAAAATGTTATGAAAAATAAAATACTGACTTTAATTCTTATCGTCTTATTTTGTGTAGGTATCGGCTATTGGTTTATTAAAAAATTTCAAATTCCCGCATCAAAAATAGTCAGCGAGTCCGCAGCAATTGAAATAGTAAAAAATCAATTTCCGGAATTTAAAGAATATCCAAGCAATCAACTGCCCCCAAAATCCATCAAAACCGAAAAAACCAACGATGGCTGGCATATTGCTTTTATTCAAGAAGGTTCGGGGCGGCCGATTATTTCCGCAAATTGTTTTTTCGTGGACAATCAAAAAAATATCATGAGCCAGAGAATATATAATCCTACTATAGAAGAAGATTCAACCGTAGAATTGTCGCCAATAACTTGTACTCCGGGCGCTTGTTCATTGGAAAATTGTCATGGATTGGACATAAAATGCGGTTCAAATCCACCTGATGTTTGCACGGAAATATACATGATAGGGGATAAATGTTTGCAATATGCCAAATGCGGTGTTCAAAATGGCAAATGCCAACAAATAGAAAATTCTCAATTTACAGAGTGCAAATCATGCGTTCAAAAATGCATAGACGCTAATGAAAATGATAATATAAAGTTGTTTGACTGCGAAGGAAAATGCAAGTAAAAAATATTTAACATGAAATCAACACATTCAAATATAATTTATCCAAAAGTATGCGTCAAAGACGTATTTAATTCGATTTGGCAAGGCGTACGCCGCAACTGGTTTTTATTAGTAGTCAGTATTATTGGTATTGGCGCTGCAAATATTTTTGCCATAATTGTTCCTCTCTATTACAAGCGTTTGTTTGACGCCTTGACCCCGGGAAATGGCGTTATGTCTTCAGAAGTTAAAGCGGCTTTGACGCCGCAGCTTGTACATATTATTTTAATCATTTTAGGCCTTAATGTTTTAAAATGGCTTGGCGCGCGCATTGGCTCATTTGCAAACGGGTATTTTCAAATAAAATCAATGGCCACTTTACGCGAGCAAGCTTATAATTCTTTGCAATATCATTCATATAGTTTTTTTACTAATAATTTTACAGGCGCTTTGGTCCAAAGAATAAGCCGATACGCGCGGGCTTTTGAGCGCTTGGCTGACCGTATTACTTGGGATTTATGGCCGCTTATTATCCGCATTACCGGTACGGTTATTATCGTCTGGACTATCAAGCCGGGATTGGCCATTCTTATTTTATGCTGGGCGCTGGTAAATATGACTGTTAATTATTTTTTTTCGCTTTGGCGCCTGCCTTATAGGATAAAAGCCGCCGAGGCGGACTCGCACACTACAGCCGTTCTTGCCGACGCTATTACCAATCAAAACAATATTGATGTATTTAATCGCCATGAAGACGAATTTAAATATTTGAAAAAAGCGACAACCGCTCAGCAAAAAATAAATCTTTTAAATTGGAATCTTCACAATTGGCTTGATGCTATTCAGTCCGGTCTTATTTTGCTGGTAGAATTTTTTATTTTTTATTTCGCCATTCATTATTGGCAAGCAGGCGTTGTAACCGTAGGCACTTTTATATTATTACAACTTTATGTCATCAGTCTTGGCGGAACCTTATGGGATTTCAGCCGTATTATCCGCGACTTTTATGAAAGCTATGCCGATGCCAAAGAAATGGTTGAAATTATGAAATTGCCTCATGAAATTAAAAATATTCCAACAGCTCAACCTCTCCGCGTTTCTTCCGGTGAAGTGGCCTTTAATGATGTCAGTTTTTCTTTTAATAATAATCGCAAAGTTTTGAAAAATATAAATGTCAGAATTAAAGCAGGAGAAAAAGTGGCTTTAGTCGGTCCTTCGGGAGCCGGAAAAACAACTTTTATCAGATTGCTTTTGAGATTTCATGATGTGACCAGCGGCGAGATTGCGATTGATGGACAAAATATTCATAATGTAACGCTGGAAAGTTTGCGAGAGGCGATTAGTTTGGTGCCGCAGGATCCGCTTCTTTTTCACCGTACGATTATGGAGAATATTCGCTATGGCAAGCCATCGGCCACGGATGACGAAGTGATAAAAGCGGCCGAGCTTGCTCATTGCGATGAATTTATAGAAGGTTTGGCTCAAAAATATAATACCTATGTCGGCGAGCGAGGCATCAAGCTCTCGGGCGGAGAACGACAAAGAGTTGCCATTGCCCGGGCTATTCTCAAAAACGCTCCGATTTTAATTCTTGACGAAGCCACTTCAAGCTTGGATTCTTATTCGGAAAGTTTAATTCAAGACGCTCTTGATAATCTTATGAAAGACAAAACGGTTATTGTTATTGCTCATCGTCTTTCCACAATTCGCAAAATGAATAGAATTATAGTGATGAAGCAGGGGAGTATTTTTGAAGAGGGCACGCATGAAAATCTTATTAATGAAAAAGACGGCTTATACGCCAAATTATGGCATCTTCAAGCCGGCGGTTTTATCGCAAAAAAATAATCAATAAATTATAAAATTATTTTTATATTATGGAAAATAAAATTGTTCAATTAAAAAAGGGTATCTGGTCTAATAAATATTTTTGCAAGGTGGCATTATTGGATCACTTGCGCGAATGTTTGGAAAAAGATAATTATCTAAAGGCGACCGATGCGCCCAAAAATTCAGATGGCTACAAAAATCTAGACAAAGAACTGATGGATCTTAAAATCATTTTGGATTTGTATTTTGATGATAACAACGAATTTTATGCGCAAAGAATTGATAAATTTATAGATAATTTGGAAAAGTAAAATTTACATCGCATAAAACGAATTGTACGAAATGAATGTTAACTACTAGTATAAATATTAATATGGATACAATAAAAAATTGCATATCTTATATCGCCGATATAATCACAATCGTAGTGGCTATTTATGGAATAGGATTAGGTTTATCAAAAAAAACTAAAACATTAACTGGATTTAAGATTAATTATTATGTTAGTCGTATATTTAAAACTGGTATAATAATCTTTGTGTCTAGTATAATATTTCAATTCACTAAAGACATTATACTTTCAATGATAAGAGATAACTCAATGTCATTAATTGGGGAATTAACAAATTCTATCTTTATAATTACGTTGGATATATTTTTATTTTGGCTTATAGTGCCTATAATTTGGACGTCATCATTTATGTATACTATTGAATTCATTAATTTATTTCTTCCAAATAGCTACAAAATTAATACTCAAAAATTCAAAAATGAAATTATTTTTAGAATAGATAAGGCTATTTATGGTAGAGACAATAAAGTGATAGATGTTACAGATAAACTACAGAGAATGATAAATAATAATTTATTAGAAATTACGGCAAGTAATGCATTAGCCGGAGATCCTTTTCCTGACACAATAAAGGATTTGATTATTGATTATACGGTTAATGGAGTTACCAAAAGAGAAATTATAAAAGAACATGATACAAAAATTATTCCAAATTAATACTCATATCACATAACAACGTATATCTGGATCGCAAACTAAATAAAATTTATTTTTTAAAATTATGACCAAAATAGAAATATTAACATTCATATTAGCTTTAACTGGAGCATTAGCTTGGTTGCCATCAATAGTTGAATTATTCAAACACCAAAAGTTATTTGGAAAAATAATTAGTCGTTATGATAATTATAACGATACGCAAACTTTTTTTCTTTTTAAACTATCAATTCTTTTAAAAAACAAATCATTCAATATTAGGGAAATAGAATGTTTAATTAAATATGAGGATAACCAAATTTTTTCAGACAAGGCTAGAAATATGAGGAAAATTATTTTTAATAGGAACGAAGAGTTAGGAATACTAGGGAAAGATTTTATTAATAATTTAGCGATATTGCCCAACGATCAAAATATTGTAGGTTATCTTTTTTTTACATTTGAACATGTTAAAAAAGAAACTAAAATTATAAAAACTACTTTTATTTTTAGATCATTTGAAAATAAAGAAATAAAGTTAGTTTTTGATGAAAAAGATATTGATGGAAAACAATTGTTTTATGATGATTCAATATGGAATAAAAAATAAATTTACATTCGATAATACGACATATGCGATTTTATAAATAATATATTAACTTTTTACTAATTATGGCACTGAATTTATACGAAATGGATCCTCAAATTTATGATGACTATATAGATACCAAAATTGAAAGAATAAATTTCAATAAAGTTTTTGATTTGGTTAAAAAAATTGCTAACAAAAAAGAATCTGTTGAAATTCTTGATTTTTGCTGTGGAACAGGCGTTTTTCCGAGAAAATGGCTGGCAAAACTAAACAACATAAAATATCTAGGAGTTGATATAAATTATAATTTTATCAAATTTGCCAAAAAGAAATTAAAAAATAATAGGTTTAATTTTGTTGTTGATGATTCGGTTTTATTCAAAACTGGCAAAAAATTTGATATTATTCTCGCTACTTCGTCTTATCACCATATTAAAGACAATAAAAAAAGAGCATTTCTAAAAAATATTTTTTCTCATCTGAAAAAAGACGGTATTTTAATTGTTTATGAAAAAATTATTGACACTTTTTCTAATAAAATTGAAGCAGTTGATAGTAGCACTCAATTCTACCTTGAAAGAATAAAATATATGATGAAAACCGAAAAACTTAGCAAAAATCAACTATTTGCTTTATTTAATGAACAATATCTCACTGCAATCCGCCATGAAGAATATAAAGTTGATTTTCAGTATTTTAAAGATGATATAGAAGCCAGCGGAATGAAAATTAAAGAATATATTAAGTTATGGCCGAAAGAAAATCTATTCCACAACGATAAAGTCGGTGATTTTGTATTTTTAATAGTAAAAAATTGATATAAGTCTATTTCTTTTAAAAAATTTATTAATACTAAGATTGTGTTATATCTTTAACATGAAAAAGCTTGAATATTATCCATGGAGCCCCAAAATATTGGACAATGCTCTGAAAAAATATGCTAAGGGAAAAATTCCTACAGCTTATCTTGAATTGACAGCCAAATGCAGTTATTGCCGATGTTTATATTGCGATTCAAGGTCAGGTATGGCAAATCGCGGCGAATTGACGTTTCCGGAAATAAAAAAACTGATTTTAAACCTCAAGAAATTGGGACTTCAATGGCTTTTTATTTGCGGTCTGGGAGAACCAAGAGAAGAAAATTATTTTTTTGACATTCTCAAATTTTTAAAAGACCAAAAAATCAAGGTTTCTTTTTTTACCAATGGTTTGGCTTATAAAGACGAAGACGTGAAATTTTTAAAAAAATATAATGCCAATATCATACTCAAATTAGACACATTTGACGGAAAAGTATTTGATAAAATTTTATGCAAAAATGGAGCCAGCAAGAAAATATATGATTTCGTGGACAAGCTTATTCAAAATAATTTCATAAAAGTAAATTCAGATAATGAAACCAACCTTGCGTTCTCCATTGTTGCGACAAAGCTGAATCTCGACGCAATCCCCAGTGTCATTAATTTTTGCAAGAAGCATAATATTTTTCCATGCGTTGATGAAATGGAATACACGCATCGAGCTAAATTAAATTATAAAGAGCTTGCCGTAAAAGAAAGCGACTTGATTGAGTTAAAAGCAAAAATAGATAAAATTTTGGGTTATTCGTACAAAAGAACTCTTTGCCAGGGAATAATACCCAGTTTGCACATAAATAATGTCGGAAAGATTGTTATTGACAGAAGAACGGGTCTCAGTTGCGACTGGTTTTTTCAGGAAGATCCCGCATATTTAGAAATGGGAGATGTGAGAAGCGATAATTTATCCGATGTCGTGCGCAAGATGAATGAATACAGAATGAAAAAACTTCCGGAGATTAAATCTTTATTTTCAAACAGAACATCAATAATATCCGCGGGCGGGGGCACAAAACCAAGTACTTGGTATAAACGATATGTTAATATAATGAATGTAATAAAAAAGAAAAAGTAAATTATTCAATTTTAATATTTTTTTTATGAAGCTTTATCAAGAGATAATAAAAAAATCTAAGCCCATTGATGATAAATTTGAGAAAATTAAAGAGTCTCAACTGAATGGGATAAAAATATTTTTTCATGTTCCCAAATTTCATCCTAGAGCAAAAAAAATTTCAAGCTATACTTTTAGTCCGTTGGATTTGGAAAATCTTACAAAAAATAAAACTTACAATTTAACAAAAAATCATATTTTTATTATAGATGAATCGGTCAGTAAACAATCATTTGTTAAAGAATTCATCAAAAAACAAAATATCAGTCCAATCATTCTTAAATCAATTGAGGGGAAAGTTAAAACCAAATTTTTTCTTGATGAATTGATAAAAAACCATAATTTGGATAAAAAACAAAATTTAACATTGGTTGTTATTGGGGGAGGCCTGCTTCTTAATGTCGGCGCTTATCTTGCGGAAAAATTGTCAGCAAATCTTATTCTTTTCCCGACTACTGTTATAGCAATGGCTGATGGCGCAGGAGGAAAAGTTAGAATAAATTTTGTTTCCAATAATCGCGCCTATAAACATTTTTACAAGTCGTTTTACGAACCAAATGCGATATTTATTGATAAAAGATTTCTTGAATCGCTTCCTAAAAAACAAATCAGTATTGGTTTAGTTGAAATTATAAAACATGGTTTATTTCAGAGTACCAAGCTTTATAATTATATTCTTCGCTCAGGAAAGGATTTTTTTACTGACATAAAAAAACTGGAAAAATCAATTTTCTGGGCAGCAGCCTTAAAGAATGTATGTATTGATATTGACGTAGAAGAAAACGAGAATGGTTCTAGAAGAATTCTAAGGGGAGGACATGATTTTTCTGATAGAACAGAAGAAGATTTAAATCTCAAAATTCCTCACGGAATTGCGGTAGCAATTGGAATTATAAAGCAGTTAGAAATGGAGCGTGAAAATAAGCTTCTTAATAAAACAAAAAAGTTATTTAATCTTTTAGATATTCCTTATACCATTGAAGATTTTAATAAATGAAATTAACTTATTTTTTTATCTTTAATTTATTACATATGCTAATTAAAAAAGAACAGAGAAAAGAAAAACAAATCGCGAAAGAGGGGATAGTTTGGGAATATCCCTTGCCTTCAAAAGATATCGGATTTGCTTTATCAAAACTTAATGGCAGAGTCCCGGATTCCGGCTGGATGCGGAATAAAATTTGCAATGAAATATATTATGTAATCAGCGGTTCAGGAACATTATTTATTGAAGATAAAAAACATGAATTAAAAGAAGGCGATGTTTTTCTTATTGAACCGGGTAAAAAATTTTATATCATTGCTGAAAATTTACATCTCGTTCTGCCGACCTCGCCGGCTTGGCGTCCGGAACAGTGGGAAAATATCAAAGAATAAAAGGTTGAATATTTTAATTAATTAATTTTAAACAAAATCTTATGGCACAATTTTTAGCGCAAAATACATGGGCGATTTATTTAATAATTCTCTGGACTTTGCCGTGGAAGGGAATAGCCCTTTGGATAGCGGCCAGACGCAATGATGTCTGGTGGTTTGTGGCGCTTTTAGTAATTAATACCCTAGGAATACTGGAAATTCTTTACATTTTCGTATTCAGCAAAAGAAAGGTTTAATTTAAGTGATTGAATTTTTAAAATAGCCCTTATATGTAAGTTAGAGGGGCTATTTTAGTTATAATTTGCATTTTTTAAATATGGTGGTATAATGAATTAATCGTATGAAAATAAGCAAAAAGTTAATTTTTAACATTATAATTATTGCGGTTATTGCCGGAATTATTTTGTTATGCTGTCTATGGAAAAGCGGTTATTGGCAAAAGAAAAAAATAAATCAAATTCAAAAGCAATTTGAAAATCAAGCGCAAACCGGAATAGCTAATCCTGCTTCAAAATATTGCGTTGAACAAAACGGAACATTGGAAATAAGAAAGAATGAGGCGGGCGAGTATGGGGTTTGTGTTTTTGCGGACGGTACGGAATGCGATGAGTGGAAATTTTTTAGCGGAGAATGCAAGGTGGAAAAAGGAAAATGCGTTGATTTATGCGGAGACCAAATATGCCAAGAAGTTGTTTGTTCGGACATAGGCAGTCCATGCGCGGAAACAGCGAAAACTTGTCCCAGTGATTGTAAAAAATTACCATAAAATATTAAAATAAAAAATATTATTTATGATTTATTTAGGGGCGGATCACGCCGGATTTAAATTAAAAGAAGAAATAAAAAAATATTTAAAAAATTCAGGTTTTAAATATCAAGATTTAGGTAATCAAATTTTAAATTCAGAAGATGATTATCCTGATTTTGCTTATCAAGTGGCGAAAAAAGTGGCTCAAGAAAAAAATTCCAAAGGAATTTTATTTTGCGGCACTGGCCAAGGAATGGCTTTGGCAGCCAATAAAGTAGAAGGAATTTACGCCATGCCGGCTTGGAATAAGTTAACTGCCAAGCACGCGGCAGATCATAATCAAGCCAATATTTTAACCTTGGGCGGACATATTACTTCAATTAAATCGGCCAAGGAAATAATTAAAATTTGGTTAAAAACCAAACCGCTGCAAAAAATGAAATATTCAAGAAGAATTAATAAAGTAAAAAAAATTGAAAATGAGCAGCGTAATTGATGAAATAAAATCAAAGTTGGATATTATTGATGTTCTCTCAGAATATATCCAACTCAAACAGGCAGGCGCTAATTTCAGAGCGATTTGTCCGTTTCATCGCGAAAAAACGCCGTCATTTTTTATTTCTCCGGAAAGGCAAATTTGGCATTGTTTCGGATGCGGCAAAGGAGGCGACATTTTCGGTTTTATCAGAGAAATAGAAGGAGTGGAATTTCCCGAAGCTTTAAGAATTTTAGCTCAGCGCGCCGGAGTTAAAATTGAAAAATATGATAAGGCCGAGGTCAGCCAAAAAACCAAACTACAGGACATCTGTTCCATCTCGGCGAAATTTTATCATAAAATTCTTTTGGAATCTTCTTCTGCGGAAAAAGCCAGACAATATCTTAAAGAAAGGGAATTGGATCAAAAAACCATTGCTGAATTTCAATTGGGTTTTGCGCCGGAAAAAGGAAATTTGCTTTTGGAATTTCTCTCAAAAAGAGGTTATAAGCCGGCTGAGATTGAAGCGTCAGGCATGATTGTCAAATCAACACGCCAGTCTTCATATTATGATCGTTTTCGCAATCGGATAATGTTTCCGATTTTTAATCTTTTCGGCCAAGTGGTCGGTTTTACGGGAAGAGTTATGCCCGCCTTCGCTGAAGCTACGGCGGGCAGGCCCGATGAAGAAAAAAATAAAGAAGTGGCGAAATATATCAATACGCCGGAAACTCAAATTTACAGCAAGAGCCGCGTTTTATACGGTTTAGATAAAGCCAAATTGGAAGCCAAACTTCAGAATAGTATTATTCTTGTTGAGGGAAACATGGATGTGATTGCTTGTCATCAATTCGGCACCAAAAATGTGGTTTGCACTTCAGGCACTGCTTTGACTTCGGAACAAATCAAGCTTTTAAAACGTTACACGCCGAATATAATTTTAGCTTTTGATGTTGATTCAGCCGGCCAAAACGCCACCCAAAGAGGCATAGATTTATTGCTCCAAGAAGATTTGAATGTTAAAATTCTTAATTTATTATCCGGCAAAGATCCTGACGAATGTATCAGGAAGACACCGGAGATTTGGAATAAAGCCATTAAAGAACCGTTGCCGATTATGGAATATTATTTTTCTTCGGCCATTGCCCGCGTCAATCCGGATTCAAAAATTTTGAGCATTGAAAATAAAAAACAAGTTTCGCAAATTTTATTGCCGTTTATTGCCAAATTGGGCAGTCCGGTTGAACAAGGTCTTTGGGTAAAAAAACTCAGCAATGATTTGGATATTTCGGAAATTTCTTTGCATGACGCTTTGAAGAAAATCAAGTTGCCCAAAAAAAATAAAGAAGAAGATAATTCTGAAATTAAAGAAAAGCCTTCGTCTGAAGAGCAAGTAGGCGATATGCTGCTCGGATTGATTTTAAAATATCCGGAAAAAGGAGAAATAGCGAATAAATTATTTTTTGATATGTTTGTCAGGCCCAGAGCCCAAACCCTTGCCAAAATCATAAAAGAATGTTATATTAAGAATAATAAAATTGAAGTTGATCAAATTAAGGAAGCGCTAAAAGACAAAGATTCGGAATATATTGATTTTTTGTTTTTTTTGGTTGAAAAAGAATTTGCAGGGCAAAAAGATAAAGAAATAGAAAAAGAATTCAATAATTTATTCCGCATTTTAAAAAAACGGCATTTGGAGAGAAGAAGAGAAAAAGTAATGCTGGAATTAAAGGAAGCGGAAAAAAATAAAAACAAAGAAATGGTTGAAAAAATTATCAGGGAAATTACGGAATTATCGCATGAGATAAATGTTTGCGATCATTCTTAAGTTTAATTTTAATTCCGCCAAGGCGGAAAAATCTAATAAAGTTCATGAAATTTAAAATAGTCAGTGATTATAAAGAGGCCAAAGAATTATGGCAGATGTTTAGTCCTAACCAATGCTTGTGGGATTTATGGGAAGTTAGGGATTGTTTTATCAAGGGTACGAATTACCCGTTGTATTTTATCGTTGGTTACGATGGGGATGAAATTTTAGGTATTTTGCCATTATGGTATAATCCGGAGCAAGAATACTATTCTTTTATCGGCGATGATTTGCCGGAAGAAAACAGATTATTTTTAAAAGATAAAAAACTTATATCTGAATTTTTAAAACAATGTCCGGCTAATACTTATTTGGATTATCTCAGTCAAGACGATAAATTTTTTTTTCCTTCTTTTAAAACAGTAGTTCACCCGGATGATTGTTATTATCATTTGAATTTAACAGACTTTTCCAGTTTTGATGATTATTTGCAAGGTTTCAGCAAGAAGCACCGCAATAATCTTAAATGTGATCTTAACGGTTTGTCTGCTCAAGGTTTTACCGCTTGTCTAGAAAATAATTTTGAAGAAAATATTATTGACATTATTTCTCGCTATAATTTAGAACGTTTTAAAGATGATTCTTTTTTCGCCACCCCCGGTTTCAGTAAAAGTTTATTGAATTTGATTCTTTGGGCCAAGGAGAAGGGGATATTGCAGATGGTTATTATTAAAAAATCAGATCAGATATACGGAGCGCAATTCGCCATTCTTTATAAAGGCGCTTATACTGTTATTATGGGTAGTCATGATTCAAGTATAAAAAATTTGGGCAAATTATTAACAGTCAGCCAAATTAAAAATGCAATTAATTTAGGCGTTAAAGAAATGGATTTTATGGCCAGTGGAGAATGGAAAAAAATGTGGCAGATGTCGGGAAGTGATGTTTACGAATGGGATAATTCGACTAGTGGTTAAAAAATAATAATATTTTGTTTTTCAAATTTAAATTTTAATTCCGTCAAAGCGGAAAAAAATCAATGAAATCAAATCATAAACAAAAAATCAGCAAAAAGAAATCGGTCAAAATAGTGAGAAAAGTTTCCAAAAAAGTTTATAATTCCGATCATCAAGACAGCGCTTCGCGAATAAAATGGCCGGAACAAGACGCTCAGGCATTAATCAATAAAGGCAGACAGAGAAGTTTTGTAACGGAGAAAGAGCTTTTTTATACTTTTCCTCGCTGCGAAAAATATTTGAATGAATACGAAGATTTTTTGGATTACATGGAAAGAATGGGGATTAAAATCATTGAATCTCCGGAAGGATTTTTGGAAAAACCGCACAAAAAAGAAGAAAAGAAATCCGGGAAAGACGGGGGATTAATGTTTGATTTAAGCCAGCTTTCTTCTGATTCAATTCAGATGTATTTGAAAGAAATCGGACGCGTTCCATTATTAACTCCGGCCGAAGAAGTGGAATATGCCAAAGCCAAGGACAAGGGCGATCATAAATCATCTCAAAAATTAATAGAAGCGAACTTGCGCTTAGTTGTCAGTATTGCCAAAAAATTTACCGGTTATGGATTAAGTTTTTTGGATTTGATTCAAGAAGGCAATATCGGTTTATTCAAGGCAGTTGAAAAATATGATTGGAAAAGAGGTTATAAATTTTCCACTTACGCCACTTGGTGGATCAAACAAGCAGTTACCAGAGCTCTGGCCGATCAATCGCGAACAATCAGAATTCCGGTTCATGTGGTGGAAACTTTAAGCAAGTTTCAGCAGGCCACTCGCTGGTTGGCTCAGCAACTTGGACGTCAGCCCACTCCGGAAGAAGTGGCGAGCGAGTTGAGTATTCCAATTGACGAATCAAGATATTTAATGAAAATTTCTCAAGAAACGGTTTCGCTTGAAACCACGGTCGGCGATGATGAAGACAGCGACACGGAATTGGGAGATTTTATTGAAGATGTTAAAACTTTAACTCCGGATCGTTCAGCCGCTTTAAAATTATTAAGAGATTATATTAAAGAAATTGTCGTTGATTTGCCTCAGCGGGAAAGAAAAATTTTGGATATGCGTTTCGGTTTAACCGATGGCGCCGCTCACACATTAGAAGAAGTGGGGCAAGTTTTCTGCGTTACTCGTGAAAGAATCAGGCAAATTGAATCTAAGGCATTGGAGCGAATGAGAGAATTCAAGGGTATTGAAAAAATTAAAGACTACTACTAACTTGCAAAGTAAATTAATAACTGATAATATAATAAAGAAATTTAAAAATTATAAAATTTTACATTTTGAGATTTACATTTTACATTTACAATATTCCGGCGTAGCTCAATGGTAGAGCAGCTGGCTGTTAACCAGCTTGTTGTGGGTTCGATTCCCTCCGCCGGAGC
>Ga0265297_10002166_pt1 | contig 41437 bp, 66 predicted proteins | sample Munlanlwell13791_FD_192502 | JGI IMG/M metagenome (GOLD analysis project Ga0265297, IMG submission 192502) | Leachate microbial communities from a municipal landfill in Southern Ontario, Canada - Leachate well 137-91 | ecosystem: Engineered > Solid waste > Landfill > Unclassified | place... | reverse complement strand
ACTGTTGTACACTTATAATATAATACATATCCAGAAAAAGTCAAGCGTTTTATTCTGTATGTAATAACGGTTGATTTTAAGCCAAATAGTAACAAAACAAACACATGAGGTTAAAAACGCATGGAACATCTTGTCGATTTAGAAACAAGGCAAATTGTTTTTACAAGCACGGAAAGAATAGTAGATTTTTCAAAATTAGAAAAAAACATTGATGCTTATAAGTGGTGTAATGCTTCGCCGAAATTGATTCAACCGGTTTTTGATGGCGAATATATCGTCGAGGGTAAAACATTACCGCAGCTTAAAATTGATACTTACAAAAAAATAGATGCTAAAACGAAAGAAATAATTGCGCGTGGATTTTCTTTTAATTGCGGTTTTAAGTCTGGGATTAACACTTTTTCACTTTCGCTGGAAGCGCAATCGAGCATTGCCGCACTTATCCAAGCCAATTCACTCGGCATCCTAAACGACAAACAGATAAAATTGAATACCATAGACGACAGCGCAACGGTAGTAATTCCCGCCGATAAGATTTTGGATTTCTGTCTGACGGCTTTCGGCGCGGTGGAAGAATCAAAATCTGCTGGAACGGCGCTGAAAGAACAAGTCCGCGCCATGACAGATTTCTGGGCAGTCGCCGGATTCAAGGATGAAAGGAAATGATCGGGTGGATTTTGGAAAAAATGATTTTGGCGCTGTACGTAATTAACCGAAAGTCGAAAAATCGCAGGTTGATAGACACCTTATCCTTGACAAAATATGAGAACTATGATACAATGAATTGATGCGGCGTAAAAAGAAGAAATTAAAAACAGCAAATATAAACGAATACAAATTAAATTGGTACTATAAAAACAGGGAAAAATGCAAAGAAACAAACAGAAGATACTATTATAATAATAAAGATAAATTTAAAGAATATTCTAAAAAATACAAAAAAAAGAATAAAAACAAAATAAAGAAAAAAAGGCATGAATATTATTTAAAAAATAAAAGAAAATGGCAGATAAGGTATAGCAGTAAGAAAAAAAGTATACGTCGATACAAGTCCGTATATTATAAAAAGAATAGGACAAAGATAAAAAAATATAGAATAAAAAATAAGAATAGAATAAAAAAGTATAGAAAAAAATATTATATTAAAAACAAAGAAAAATTATTGTATAAAAAAAGATTATATAATAAAAACAATAAGCGTAAAAATGCAAAGCAGTGGAATAAATATTATAAAAATCATAAAGAGCAATTAAAAATAAGCAAGAAAAAGTAAAAAGAAAAAAACAAAAAAAGAATTAAGAAAAGAAGACGTTTATATAACATAAGGAACAAAAAGCATAATAAATTATATTATAAATATTATTATAAAAAAAACAAGAAAAAAGTATTAAAAAAGAAATTGATGTATAGAATAGAAAATAAATTAAAAATTAAGAAATATATAAAAATATACCGTAAAAAGAATAGACATAAGATCAACATACATGAAATGGAAAGATTGAAAACAGATATTGATTACAAATTAAGAAAAATGCTAAGAAATAGAATAACCGCTGCTGTAAAAAATAATCAAAAATCTAAAAAGACTATGGAATTGATAGGGTGTAGCATCCCTTTTCTTAAAAATAGGCTTGAATCTAAATTTAAAAAAGGTATGGCGTGGAAGAATTATGGTTTATACGGTTGGCACATAGATCATATTATACCATGTGCTCATTTTGATTTATCTAAGCCCAGCCAACAAAAAAAATGTTTTCATTATAAAAATTTGCAACCATTGTGGGCTGAAGAAAATTTAAAAAAATCAGATAAAATATTTACATAAAGTTGAATTATACCGAAAAGGTATAAGGAGCTTTATTATGAAAAATGCATCTGACAAAGACAAGGCATTGGCTTTAAGGCTGACAATAAAGACATACGACAATAAGATATCAAAAGAAACAGTTATACCAGATTATGTCGGTCCGATTGAACGGCACGAAAATGGTACAGCGCAATGGATAACTGGCACAATGGATCATCCTGTTCACGGTAAAGTGGCTTTTGTCGGATTTCGTGGTTCTGACCAAGGGACGGCAAATCCTCTTGAAAAACAAGACAAAGAAAAAAGCGATTGGGCTTTCAACTATGACTTCAAACTCATTAGAGCCGTGGTAGAAGATGGACAAACTTTGATAGTGCCATATGGAAACGAAAATTCAAATATAAAGATGCACCGTGGCGACCGTGAACATTATGGCTTATCTCGCGAAGAAGTAAGAAAGTTTGTTATATGGGCTATTGAATCTGGCATAAAAAAAATATGGTTCTTTGGTCACAGCCTCGGCGGGGCGATCTGCACTTGCGCGTGGATTGATGTGTTTCATATGTTAAATGATGAAATAAAAATTGCTGTAAATCAAGGTGGTGTAAGTATTGATTTTACTGGATTTGCTTTTGCATCGCCGGCAGTAGGAAACCAAGAATTTGCAGATTCGTTTAATCGTAGGGCAAATGGTCACTTTACAAATGAATGGTACTCCGCAGATCCAGTTCACACAGTTCCAACTTTTTGGCAAGGATATCGCCACGTAAAAGTAGAAAAAGGACATGCCGACTGGGTTAGCGTTATTTCTTCTCCAATTTTTTGTTGTACGCAATGGGCGACATGCGGCGCATTACCTACTTGGGCGTACTTCGATCATTTTCCGCAGAGGCTGTTGGCTGTATACGAACATAAACCCGTTCCTCGTTGGTGGGAATTAAAATGGGAATGATTCACAAAAAATAAAAACAAAAGGAACAACCAACATGGGCGAAAACGAAACACCTTACGATATCAAGATTGATGAAACGAGATTTACTTTTGACAAACGTTGTCATAAATGTCATGGGCAGGGACACAACGGGCGAAATCTTGTAACCCGCGAGATCATCCCGTGCAAATGCTTGAAATTAAGAGAGGCTGATATGGAAAATCCAGTTGTGAAAGCGCCGGATCTGATAAAGATCGTGAAAGAACTTTTCGGCGGTAATAAGGTCGGCACGAAAAAGCCTGACGAAAAGAAGCCCGCCAAATAGGTTCTTTTGCTGAAGTCAAAAATTAAGTCACTCTTGACATTTTTACGTTTTCATATACAATCTTACGTTCTACGTTTGCGAAATTTTATAAATTTTCTCAACGATAAAAGGAGCGTAATGATGGGACGAAAATCTATTGAAGAACTGGAAGCGATGGCGGCAAATGGAGATAAGGAAGCTATGGACAAGCTTCTGCATCATAGGATTTCTAATCATGCCGATGTCCGCAAGTTTAAGGTTTATCTGCGGCGGATCGTTACGATTCTTTTGGTCATAATTATAATTGTCGTAAGTGCTTTCATTTGGTTCTTTGCAAGCGGTACGGCAAATAAGATTAATGAAATCCGAATTGATGCCGCCAGATATGCTTTGTATAGAAACCCCGTTGAGTATCAGCTTCTTGAACATGATGTGGAGGAAGCAATAAAGTATATTGAAAAAACTGCATATAAATATACGCGCAAATATTCTCAAAAAATTAACACTAAACAGATTGGCGAATATGTTTCGCTACTTTGTTTTTATAAAATTAGATATAATAATGATACTTATCTTTCTATGGCGATAACGGCGGCTGAAACAGAATTTGATCCGACAAAGATAAGCAAAAAACATGCTCACGGGCTTAATCAGATCATACCCTCAACATACCGTGAAGTCAATCAAAGGATGAACAAAGACAATTATGATATTATGGATGTATATCATAACACGGATGCCGCGCTTTATTACATATATGACACACAAAAAAGCCTTCGGCGCGAATTGAAATTGGAAAGGATAACTATCAGGCAAATGGCAATCGCGTATAATGCTGGTATAAAAGTAGCCTATGATGCCATGTCCATAAATCAATATGATAACGAAACGCTACCTAAAGACACATTGCGCTATATGGATATCGTAGAATTTTATTACACAAACTACATCCGTGGTAATTTCAAAGTTTGGTATTACGAAAAAGATTACACTGATCCAAAGCCGGCAAAAACTAACTCTTGACATTTCTATCGTTTAATGTATAATGTCTTTTAATATTTTTCGTATAGGAGTATTTTACCATGGGAAAATCAAAAACACAGGCAAATCCGAACGGCGTTCGTAAGGTGGAAGCATCCACGCGCAAAGAACTTTCGCCGAGAAGTATCCGTAACAAGAAGCGCTATCTTGAAAATTGCGATGACGCTGATCTTGCGAAAGCGCAGATAACGAGGTAATCAAAAGTTGATTTTAGGGCAAATTATGGCGGGACAAAAGGTAGCTCCTTTTCTTCCGAAAGCCTATCACGAGTAAGAAGATACCGCCATAGTTATTCTTGATAGGAGAATTATCATGGAACAAAGCCCTAAAACTCGTTGCAAAATCTGCAACAAAAAATTCAAAGATACAAACACATTAGTTCGCCATTTCATGCGTGAACATCATTATCGTTCAAAACAATACTACGATGAATTTTATAAAAGCAAAAATGATGGGTTTTGTTTATATTGTCACAAGCCTTTGCCATATCATACGTTGAACAAAGGTTACAGAAAAGTTTGTTTTAATAAAAAATGCGAATTAAAGCATAATCAACATGCTGGAAGATTGGCGTCAAAAAAGATAAAAGAAAAATATGGGGTTTCTTGTCCGATGCATGTTGACAAGTTTAAAAGGAAACTCGAACAAACCAATCTGGATAGATACGGTATAAAATATCCAATCTCGTTAAAATCAACAAAAGAAAAGATGGAAAAAACGAATGTTGAAAGATATGGGCATAAGTGCGTATTCGCAAATAATAAAATAAAGAAAAAGATAAAGAAAACAATTCTTAAAAAGTACGGCGTTGTAAATGTAATGCAATCCCAGACAACAAGGGATAAAATCAAAAAAACATGTATTGAAAAATACGGTGTTTCGTATGCATCTCAAAACAAAAAAATAATTGCCAAAATTAAAAAAACAAAGATAAAGAAATATGGGAATCTTGGTGGCTTCCAAGACAAAGAAGTTATGGCTCTTTGTATTAAAGCACAAAGACGTAAAAAAGAAGCATCTGGCGAATGGATCAAAAAAGAAGATACGCCAGATTTTATAACATATAAACGTTTGGTTTATTTATATACCCGCCGATCTGTAAATAAAAAGTATTCTAAAAATCAATTAAAGAACATAGGTAAAATGGGAAATTCTAATAAGAAGCAAGTAGATCATATTTTTTCAATAAAAGAAGGTTTTGATAATTGCATACCGCCGTGGATAATAGGGTCTGCCGTCAATTTAAGATTGATACATTGGCGAAAGAATTTGTTGAAAAAAACAAAATCAGAAATATCTAAAAAAAAGTTATTCTCTTTATTCAAACAGCATATAAGAAATGTCTGTTGACATTTTTATGTTTTATGATACAATACGAACTTCTATAATTTAAGGAGCAAACAAATGGGAAGAAAGAAAAAAGAAATTAAGGCTGAAGACAAAAAAATTGTAAAAAGCACAGCAAACAGTCAATTTGACTTAATTAGAATGGATTTGGAAAATACGCACGGCGCTGATTTTTTTGCGCCGAATGTGGAAACATTTTCTTTTTTTGACACTGGTAGTATACTGTTGAATTTTTCTCTTGATACAAAAGGACGTGGATTTAGAAGTTCAACTTCGATGTCTATATCGGGTGAACCGAAACTTGGAAAAACTTCTTCCTTATTGTTTTTGGCTGGTCTAGCGCAATCACAAAATAATTATTTCGTTTGTGTTGTTGACTTTGAGCTTCGCAATGACAAGCAAAAATGCCAAGATTATGGTATAGATATTTCACCAAATAAGTTTGCATTGATTCGTCCTAACGACTTAGAGAGTGGCGTCTCGGCAATAAATAAATATCTCGCCAGCGGCGCTAATCTTTTTATACTGCTGGATAGCTTGGACGCTATGACGAGCGGTGTAATAAAATCTATTGATTGGAACAATCCAGATGAAATGAGGGCAATGAACACTGCTGGGCTTAGACGTGCTGGACTTGTTACAAATTTTATAAACGCCGTAAATGCAAAAATTAGAAAAAGTAATTCAATACTTTGTTATACACAGCAGATGCGTACTAAGATGGGACCAGCCTTTAGCTATCGTGGTGAGAGCGGAGCTTCCGCCGGGGATTTCAACGTCGATTATAAAATACGGCTTACGGCAGATAAAAAAGAAGATATCGTTTTTGGCGGTAAAATCGTTGGAAGAATGCTTGAATTCGATTTTAGGTTTAATGCCATGAACGCACCTAATATCTGCGAAAAGATTCCATTCATTTATCAACGTGGGTTTTGGAAAGAAATGGAACTTACAATTCTTGGTGTCAGGCTAGGAATACTTGAAAAAGACGGGAGCAAAAAGGAAGATGGAAAGGTAAGATATAAGAAAGACGGAAAGATAATACTTGAACGTAAGGATCAAAAAAACTTTGCCGCATATCTTACAAACAAAGAAAAAGATCCTTCTATTGATGCAATAAAAAAAGAAATATATGATCTTGTGATGCTTGGTATGAAAAACCAAGCGGAAGAAAAATCTACGTTGGAGTAAGAATGAAAAAAGGAACATTTTCTTTTGATTACAATGTAAGCAAGGTGCATAAGCAAGTACTGCTTTTTTTTAGAAAGAAATATCCGCAATGGGAGCTTTTTCAAAACTATACCATAAAAATGAATAATAAATCTTTATACGCGGATATTTATTCTACCAACCCGTTCAAATTTATTGCAGAAATAAATGGCGCACAACACTACGAATTCGTAAAGTTCTATCATGCTTCACAAGAAGATTTTCAAAACGCGCAAGAAAATGATGTCATTAAAAAAGAATGGTGTATGATAAATCGTTTTGCTTTTATTGAAATTGATGGGAGAAAAAAATTCGATGAAGATGAATTTGATTGCGTTCTTATGTCAACGATCATGGACAATCTTAAAAAAGACCACGAGGTAGACTAAATGAAAAACAATGACGAACTTGATATGGACCGTGTTATTCCGATTGGCTGTCCGCGCCACGATGTTTATTTTTTAATGATGCCAAGTGAGCACCTTGCTGGTGCGGGTTGCCCCGTGTGTGATGGACATTTGCCAAACGCTTTGTTGAAAAAAATGAAGCGCGATATGAAATATGGTAAGTTCAAATTTGTTTTGGAAAAATGTGATACTTGCGCCGAATATACTTTGTACTATTTGCTTACGGATAGAAATGGAGTATCGGCAAAATTCACCGAAGAAGAACTTGAAAATTTGAGATGTCCAGAACCGGGATGTAAAACCGTATATGTTGACGATCCAGAACATGTAGCACTATATTTCAGATAAGGACATATCTATGATAACCGTCCAGAAATATAATCTTACGATGAAAGTCCAGGCTATATTGATGCCGAAGGGCTGTATCACGATGTCTGCGGTGGAAGACGGTGATCATGTCGCCGTTTATGCCACGATAGACGCGGATGAAAAGGATGTTGAACGCCGCGAATTCCTTATGTACGAAACCGACGAAAAGATAGAACAGATCGCGGGATTGAAGTTTCTAGGAACAGTAAAAATTAAAACGGCAACCCGCACTATTGGCGCGGGGCTGTTCAAGGGAACGGTCACGCATAATATCCCAGATGTCATATATCATGTTTACGAAAAAATATGCGTGGAAGAAATGTTGCGGCGGAGCCACGGCGTTTTGATTGATATTAAGAAATAGCCCTTGACAAAAGTAATTTTTCATATAGGATACGCATCCCAATGGCTAAAAACAAGTCTAAAATAGGCTATACCGTCGAAATTCAGCCCTTGGTGAAGCGTTCTAAGCCAAATGGTACATCTCTGTCCAAGACGAAAAGAGCGCTACAGCCGCCGTTTTCCAACTTTGTAGCCATGATCAAAGCCAAGCACGAAGCTATACTGAAATATTCTAATTATTCAAAATTTATCGGAGGAAAGCTATGCCCAAAAAAGGAAAAATAAATAAAAAAACATTAAAAGCACTTTATGAAGAATTAAATAAATTTGATTGTGAACCAAATCTTATACTATCGATTGATCCTAATTCATATCCTAATATCATATTTTATGAGGTAAAAAATAATGCCAAAAGAAAAAAATCTCGACCAAAAAGCGGTGCTTGAAGAAGCCTACGAATCGGAAAACGTCAAAGCGCTGATTGATAAGCTCGCGCCGACATTCTTGACGGGCTTGACGATTGATAAGACCGTTCACGAATATTTAACCGCGACTTCAACTGCGATAGCGGAACAAAAAGGAATTGAAAAACTTAACGGCTATTTGGATAGCCTTGGGCGAGTTGATTCCTGGCTTGGCGAGCAGATCAGCATTTACGAATCGCATCTGCGCCTTGATCTGAAAATGGGTTATAATGAAATGCTGAACAACGCGCAGAAGGGAAATACGAAAAGCGAGATGGCGCTTGTCATGACCTTGCCCGATCTGAAAGCATACTATCTGCGGATCAATATCGTCGAGCAGCACTTGGCGAATCTTAAACGCTACGGCGAAAAGGTGAAGACGCGGATGGAACATTTGCGGCAGATAATTATTTCCAAGTCGGTGAATAAGGCAAGGAGTTATTAAATGGAAAGGAAAGCAATTTCAAAAAAAGTAAGATTTGAAGTATTTAAACGCGACAGTTTCAAATGTCAATATTGCGGAAGATCAGCACCAGAGGTTATTTTACATATTGACCATATAAATCCAGTCGCTAACGGTGGAGATAACAATATTTTAAATTTAATTACTTCGTGTTTTGATTGCAACATGGGTAAAAAGGCTACTCCGCTTGATGATAACTCGGCAGTAACAAAACAAAAAAAAGAATTAGATTTATTACAAGAACGTCGTGAGCAAATGGATCTTTTAATTCAATGGAGGAATGGTCTATCTGAAATAAACCAAGATAAAATACAATATATAATAAAATATTTTAATGAAAAATGTAATTGTACAATTGGCGAAAAGGCACAAAAAATAGTAGAAAAAATTTGTTTTACATATCCTCTTGAAGAAATATTAAATGCAATAGATGCATCATATTATTCTTATTTTAAAAACGGAACTGAAGAAGATATACAATTATGCTTTTCTAAAATAGAACCTGTTTTAAAAAATATACGTAGACAAAAAGAAAAACCATATCTTAAAGATTTATTTTATTATCGAGCGATACTTAAAAATAATGTTCGATATTTTACTTCTTGGGAAGCATTGGCTTTAATGGAAAATGCTTATTTGTCAAAAAGATATACACTTGAAGAATTGCGTCTTTTGTGTCAAAAAGCTAGTAGTTGGTGTGATTTTAAGGAAAACTTTATTTAAAATAAGGAAAATGCATGAAATATGTTGTGGCTGGATATTCTCAAAAAATATTGGTTGATAAAAAACTTGACATAATAGATGCAGAAATATTACGATGGTTTATAGATTTTTATTTTACAGGAAAAATGACAAAAGTCATAGATAAAAAAACAAATTTTGAATATGTTTGGGTTAAATATCAAGCAATTATTGATGATCTACCTATTTTAGGAATAACAAATAAACAAGTTATTGCGCGTAGATTTAAAAAAATGGTTGATGCTGGTATATTAAAATCATATTTACATAAAAAAAATGGTGTTTATTCTTGTTTTCAAATAAATGAAGATGAATATAATACACTTATAGAGTATAAAAAAGATGAAAAATAATGAGTCAACGCAAAAGTCAATAGGGGGTGTCAACTCAAAAGTGGAAACAAAAGATCCCAATACTAATTCAAATCCGAATACTACTATCAAAATTTATTTGTTTTAAAATTTATCGGAGCGTGAAAAAATGAAAAACGAAGTGATCCAGTGGAATTACGACAAATCGGTGAAGGAAGCACGTCAAAATAGACGCCAAAGAGGCGGTTTGGACGAAAATTTCGTTAGAATTTTATGGTTAGCGCGAGAAAATCTTAGCCGCGAAGGGAAACCCGTAACTGGGCAAACTCGCCCAGTTACATGGAATCAATATTGTGAAGATATTGGCATGGCAAGAAGAACCGCAAATGAATGGCTTCAGCGGTATGATGCTATAAAACAAGCGCTTATTCCCGAAGAAGAATTCAAGGAAAAAAAGAAAGCGCAGAAATTACTCAATCCACCGAAGCCTAAAAAGGCTGAAGTAGACAACAAACTTCCCAAATCGGGAAATTTGCAGAAACAAGCTCCGACGATCATCGGAGGTGTAGCTTCACCGAATGTTGCTGTCGGCGGTATTGATATTGGATATGCTGGCGCAAGTCAGGGCATTGTGCAACAAACATTGCCTACGGCGATTACGCCTTCGGCGGTGTCTAGCGACACCATTTCTGAAGAAAAGGTAGATAGCCATTCTGCGCAGAAGTCATTCACGATACCGCAAGAAGAAACGCCAGGTTCTTTACCGTCTGACGGTTTTGTTTTGTCTAAGTCTCTTTTGATGAAATTGTTAAAATATGATTTTAAAGATGTAATCGCAATTAAAATACTGTTGTTGGTTATAGCTGAAAGCTATGGTTCTAATCCAAGTTCTAAATATACTCCGATGCTTTCGGGTAAGTTTATACGTTCCGCAATAAAGTATCCTCGTAGCAAAGATATTAAAAAAGATGTCGAGGCTTGTAAAAAAGCTGGTTTTATCGGAATGTATAAAAAAAACGAACTTGAAGGAACGGCATCATTTTATGTAAAAAAAGACGAAAAGTATTGGAAAGCAATGAACAAAAATAAACATACCGACGAAGAAATAGCTTCTTTTGAAAAGATAAAAAAAGTTTATTTTTTGAAGCTTAAAGAACGTGGTGTAGAATCTCCAATTTTTAGCGGGAAAGAAGTCGCTATTATATATAGATGCATAGAAAAGCACACAGAAGAAAAAATTATAAAAATGTTAAATATATATATAGACAACGATGAATACAGCAAATTTCATGCGTATACTCTTGGAGGTTTTTATTCGCAGCTTAACAAATTGCAATTATATAACGAGAAGAGAATTTCAAAAATAACTGGAGAGGAGATCAAAGATGTCGGATTCTAATTGCGCGAAATGCAAAGATGGTATCATTGAACGTAAAGAACGGATTGATTTGATTAACAAGGATTTTGTAGTTACCGAATTTTGCGATTGTGCACTTGGTATACAAAAAAAAGCTGAAGACGAACAAAGGATACTTGAAGAAAAGAAAAATAATGAAATGATTGTTTCAGAAGAAATAAAAGAAAAAATGGACAATCATGTTCGCGCTGGATTCGGTGAAATATATCTTAATGCTCGAATCTCGGATTTCAATTTCAAACTATGCCACGAAGAACTTAAAAAATCAATACATGATAAATCGTGGTTATATATTACGGGAAAAAGTCGTCAAGGGAAAACATATCTCGCATCTTCAATCTACCGCATGATCGGCGGCACGATAATCAAAGCTATTGAACTTAATATGTTGATGAGTTATTATGGTGTAGAACGGCGCGAAGAGCAAATTAAGAAAATAGCAACTGCGCCGATACTTTTTATTGACGATATCGGCGTAGGTAAATTGACACCTGAACGCGACAGCATGTATTATTACATCATTGAAAATAGAATTGCGAATAATCTTAAAACAGTTTTTACAAGTAATCATCCTACGTCAAAACTTTGGGGCGGCGATTTGGATCTTGATGCTGTTCGTATAATAAATCGTATTCAAGAGGCCAGCAAGGGCTTTGAAGTGAAGAAAGAAAATGATCAGCGTGTAATTTATTTTTTGCCACCGAAGGATGCGAAATAAATGTTAGAATTAAATAAAATATACAACGGTGATTGCATTGATTTTATATCTTGTATTGATGATAAATCAATAGACATGACAATTACTTCGCCACCGTATGATAATTTGCGTAATTATAAAGGATATAATTTTAATTTTGAAGAAATCGCAAAAGAATTATATAGAGTAACAAGGATAGGTGGCGTTGTAGTTTGGATAGTTGGAGATGCAACAATTAAAGGTAGCGAAACTGGAACATCTTTCAAACAAGCTCTTTATTTTAAAGAAGTTGGATTTAATCTCCATGATACTATGATTTATAACAAAGGTAAAATTTCTTTTCCAGAAACAAATAGATATTCAAATGTTTTTGAATATATGTTTATTTTAAGTAAAGGTGTTCCGAAAACATTTAATTGTATAAGAGATAGAAAAAACAAATGGTTTAATGGGAAAAAACACATAAAAGGACATTATAGAAACAAAGATGGAGAAAAAGTTAGACACAACAAAGAAAATTTATTACAAGAATATGGGTCAAGATTTAATATATGGGAAATATCAAGTGGTTGCAATAAATCAACAAAAGATAAGATCGCGTTTCAACATCCAGCAATATTTCCAGAAAAACTAGCAGAAGATCATATTTTATCATGGAGCAATGAATGGGATATAGTTCTTGATCCGATGGCTGGAAGTGGAACTACATTAAAAATGGCAAAAAAGAATAATCGTTATTACATCGGAATAGAAATATCAAAAGAATATTGTGATATTTGCGAAAAACGTTTGTCTGAAAACAAATTATTATAATTCCAAGGATTAACAAAAATGCTAACAAACGGAAATAGACAGCAGACCTTTGATGATTACTTGATTTATGATGAACACCTAAATGTCATAAAAAACATTTCTGACATTGAGCGGATGCGCCTTTTCCAGATTAAGACTTTCGGGTATACCGTGAAAAAATATCCCGAATTATGCGGATTGGATCACGATAAAATATTGGAACTGCTTTATAAATATCACGATGATCTAGCTGGCGGCGATCCAAAAAAAGCAGAAGAGCTGAGATATCAGTTCATCGTTAATCATGCACAGAAATGGAATTATTCTTACAGCGAAAACGAAAGAAAAGAATTGAAAGAAAAATATGGTCGTCCAGAACGTGTGTCGCGCTATTGACATTTTTATCTTTTGATGTATAATTACGTTTCAAATAATTTTTTTCGTAAGGAGTCTCGTATGGCCAATCCGTTCATGAAGTTCAAATCGCAGGTCGCAATCGTCTGGGTTGTACTGCAAGGTGTTCTTGCCGCGCTGATTTATTTCGCAAAGCTTGATCCAGCGATGGCGGAAACGATCAAGCAGCTTATGGTCTCGGTCACGGTGATTGCCGGTGTTGTGCTCACGGGGCATACGGTAACTGACGTTTTCGGGATTGTGTCTCAGGCGAAGGTAGATTCAAGCGCAACGGTTACGGACGCTCAAAAAAAGATCAATTCGCTCGCGCATGTCGTTGATCTGATCAAGCAGCCTGGTATGCTTATGCCGGAAAAGGCTGCGGCGGCTGTGAACAAGATTACTGAAACGCTCGAAAGCGGAAAGACGGAATAACCGCATGCGATACTATTCAGCATCAGAATTCAAAACCTACATCGACTGCCCTTACCGGTGGAAAAAAACTTTTATTGATGATAGGAAAACGCTCGGATTGGATAACGATGAATATTCAAATCTGATGTCGAATACGTATCTTGATTTCGGTACTTACATTCACGCTTGTCTTGAACAGTATAACCGCGCCGGCGGTGACATCTTTATGATAGCAAAAAGTCTTCTCAACAAACATAAAGGTGTCACCGTTGACGGGTTTATTCGCGCCAAGGAACTTCTTGGCAATTACATGAAACGCACTTATAACGTTCCCGATAAACTGATCCACGCCGAAAAGAAATTTGAATTTATCACTGACAGCGGGATACCGTTGCGCGGGACGATTGACGCCATTTATAAGAACAAGAAAAACATCGTTCTTGTGGATTATAAATCCGGCTACAACCAATTCAACGTTGACTATCTGAAATCAGATTTGCAGATGATGATCTACACCATGTTCGCTCGGCATGAATATCCAGATCATAATGTCAGCGTAATTCTGGACAATATAAACTACGAACCGATTGAATATGAATATAGCGACGAAGAAATAACCGCTTGCAAACAATATCTTGAAGAAAAATATCTCGCGATCACGAAGGATGAAAAGTGCGAACCGCGCTTGAATCAATGGTGCGCATGGTGCGGCCAACTGCAAAATTGTCCGCTTGTTAAAAAACTTGAAGAATTGAAAGTAAGCCCATTTACAAATATTGATAAAAACAATATCGCCGACAGCGCAAAGAAATACAATGACCTTAACACTATCATAAAAATATTGGAAACCGATAAGAATCAATACTATACATTCCTTGTCAACGCCGCCAAGATAAACGATGGCGAAGTCAAAGACAAGAACATGAGCGTGATGCTGAAGAACGGCAGACTTTACGTAAAAGAAATAAAAAAATGAAAAAAAGATATTTATTATATCATGGAGAAAGTGATTGTTTATGGGAAGAACATTTGGATGAAGATCAATACAATTCAATTGTTCCAGGTATGGATGGTTGTGTTGATAATGTTACTGGTATAGAAAAATATGAATTGATTTTTTTAAAGGAGAAAAAAAATGGCAAAACGTGATGCAAATGGGGCGCATTTCATAGGACGCCTAACGACTGATCCAAAAGTGGATGTTCTTCCGACAGGAACGAAAAAAGTTTCTTTTTCCATCGCCAACAATTACTACGGCGGACCAAGCAAACCAGAAGGCGTAAACTTCTTTGATATAGTTTGTTGGGGTAAGCTTGGTGAAGTATGCGAAACATATCTTAGAAAAGGCGCACAGGTTTATGTCGAAGGCGAAATGCGCCAGGACGTTTGGAAAGATAAGACTACCGGCGGGACACGTTCGCGGGTGTTTATGAACTGCGAAAAAATGATGATGCTTGGTAGCAAGAACGGAGCACAGCAATCACCAGAAGATCAAGGTCCGCCGCAAGAATCGCATAACCCAGCACCGCAGACAAGTGATGGCGGTGCTGGCGATGGTTCAGATGATGAGGTTCCGTTCTAGTTATGAACAAAAAAACAGAATTTATTAATGAAATAGAATCTACTAAAGGTTATTTAATTCAATTCAAAAATGAAATAAAAAACAAAGTAAAAAAAGTAGAAATATTATTGCATGTTTATGAAACGATAAAAGGTAATAAAAAAGATATAAAAAATCTGAAAATTAATAATAAGGGAAACATAATATTATCAAAATTTAATAGAATATTTGAAGTTACAAGTTTAATTTTTGATGAAGAAAACGGAACCGCGTGTATCTATTTGGCATATTGATTTGAGGAATAAGATGTTCAACAACGATTATCTACATCCAAAATACGAATGGACTGGTGAAACTATTACACCATCTTCAGAAGAATCATCATTTTTGCAAACTATGAATGGCGCTATAGGATGGACATTTACTGAAAGTATTGGTGAAACTATTATAAATCCGCGTATTTTTTGGAACGCAGACATGAGGTTAATATTTGACAGTATTGTATTTTCATTTTTCATTCGCGGGAAAGCATATAAAGCTTTATACAAATTCTTTGAATGGATTATGAAAAAGTTTAATATGTACGCAAGCATTTATTATACAATCAACGGGAGTAATAAAAAATGATAGGTATTTATCACAATCGTGATCTTGACGGATTCTGTAGCGGAGCGATAATCAAGCATCTTTATCCAGACGCAAAGATGATTGGCGCGGATTACGGGAAAGAACTTGATCTGAACGAAATAGACGGTCCGGTAATCATGGCTGACGTTTCGTTCCCGATGGACTTTATGGTGAAGATATCTGAAAAAAGCGGCAAAGATTTTACGTGGATCGATCACCATGTATCAGCGATAAAGGCTTACAATGCTTTTATTGGAACTGGCGAATCATTTTGCGAAAGTGTTCTGGTAGATGGTACTGCCGCTTGTGAACTTACGTGGAAAGAACTTTGTTCAGATCCATTGCCGCTTGCCGTAAAGCTTCTTAGTATGTATGACACTTGGCAGAACAAAGATGCGGCGTACTGGGACAATATCATTCTTCCATTCCAGTTCGGTATGCGCCTTTACTGTAACAGCCTTGAAACATTCCCAACGCAAGTATTCGTTGATGAAGCGCTTGTTTTGAATATTATTGAGCAGGGTAAGATTGTTCTAAAATATCAGGAACAGCAAAACGAAGTTTTTTGCAAGAGCGCATTTGAATGTAACATTGACGGGAATCGTGCGATTTGCCTTAACACGGGAATGTTCAATTCTGGCGTGTTCAAAAGTGTCTATGATCCGACGAAGCATGATATCATGGTTCCTTTCAAGTATGATGGAAAACAATGGATTGTTTCGTTCTATACGACAAATCCAAAAATCGATTGTTCTATCATTGCAAAAAATTATGGAGGCGGGGGGCATGCCCAGGCGAGCGGAGCACAATTCGACGACATCAGAAAAATAATCAAAATCATAAAATAAAAAGGTGGTTAAAAATGGGGATGATTGATTTATCAAAGTACAAGGATACTGAAGTATTCACGATTGAAGGTAGTGATCTGATTTTCAAAAAAATCAAGGTGAAGATTCCGAAATATGATGTGGAAGAAGATATCTATGTATATTCAACAAACCAGGCGGATAAGGTAAATTGGAGCATTGACTTTAAAATGGCAAAAATGCTTGCCAAGAAGTTTGATATTCGTTTGATTTCCAAGACGGTTAAAGCGGCATATTATGATGCTTGTTTTATGTCGCAATCAAAAAGAAAAGAACATAACTTTTATAACAAAGAAGTTATGCGTTATATCGGTAGCGTAAAAGTTTTTTATAATGGAAGCGAATACGAATATGACCGTTCGGCGGCGATTGACAATGTTCCGCTTTCTGCGATTTCCTACGCGCCGGAGCTTAGTATGAAACGCGCTTTCGTTGCGGCAATTTTAGATCTTCTTGAAATAGAAGAATTTTCGCCAGATTCAGAATTGCCCGAATACATTAAGCCGATAACCAAAGAAGACCTTTCCGAAGCAACGCCGTTTGAAACAGATAAGAGCACCGTGCCGGCGACTGATCTTCAGAAAGATACGCTGAAGGCTTTGTTCAAAAAAGCAAAAAAGAATTGGACGAAGAAGTATGATACCATCACGGCGGATGAAGCGGCGGCGATGATAAAGGAACTTCAGTAAAAGTTGACAACAGCACAAAAAATGCCTTTAATCAAAACAAAGGGACGGTACGAATGAAGCCAGAAATTCTTAAAATTTTACAAGAAAGATATTTTCTAAAGAACGAAAAAACTTGGGAAGATTTAGCAAAAAGAATTTCAAAGCTTTATCCGGATATTTACGAAGATATTGTGAATATGAACTTCCTGCCATCATCGCCGACTCTTATGAATGCTTTTGCAAATGGTGAACGTAAAGGAACATTGTCGTCTTGTTTTATTCTTGATGTTGAAGACGATATGAGTAGTATCATGGACACGATGAAAGATATTGCGCTCGTTACAAAAAGTTGCGGTGGCAGCGGAATTAACTGGTCAAAGCTTAGAAGCAAAAAAGAATATGTAAATGGTATCGGAAGAAATTCTGGTGGTGTACTTAGTTTTATAGGTATATTTGATTCTGTGCTTGATGGTGTTCGGCAAGGAAACAGGCGCGGAGCTGGAATGTCAATGCTTGAAATAAGCCACGGTGATATTTTAGACTTCATACAAGCAAAACAAAATCAAGATGCTCTTAATCGCAGTAATTTTTCTGTTAAAATAAATGATGCTTTTTATAAGACATTAGAAAAAGATCCGAATAAAGAATATTATACGATTGATGTGACAACTGGAAAGCGCCGTGAATTGAAAGATAATAATGGAAATACTATAACATATAAAAAACTTTGGGAAATAATAATTGAATCAGCATGGAAGTGCGCAGAACCAGGAATATTTAATGGAGATATTGCGGCTGATAGATGTACGTGCAAGCACATCAGTAGAAATATAGGCGGGAATCCATGCGCTGAGTACACGCATTTGCCATTGACATCTTGTAATCTTGGTTCGCTAAATCTTGTTAAATTTGTGCGCAAAGATAAAACATTTGATTGGGATAAGTTTGAAAAGATTATTGAAAAATCGACTTTATTTTTGAATTCGGTTATTGATCATAATGAATTTCCATTGGAAAAAATTAAACAAGAAACTTTAAAGGCGCGTCCGATAGGTCTTGGAACTATGGGATATGCTCATATGTTATTTAAAATGGGTATACCATTTAATAGCAAAGAAGCTCACGATCTTACTGAAAAAATATATTATTACTGTACTTTGCGATCAATGAAAACAAGTGTTGAATTGGCAAAGCAAAAAAACAAAACGTATAAATATTTTGATTATGAAACTTTTATGGATGCTAATAAACGGTTTTGGAAATATGATAAAGTACAAAATCTTGATGTAAAAGAATTGATGAAAGATATCAAGAAGTACGGTTGTTATAATAGTAGCCAGACTTCTATAGCGCCATCTGGGACTATATCTTTTATTGCAGATACGTCTAGCGGAATTGAGCCTGTTTTCGGGCTTGTATATTCGCGCAAGATAGAAGTAGGGAATAAAGAATATAGAACCGAATACATTGTAGATCCCGTTTTCGATGAATACATAAAAGAAAAATATTTTGAAAAAATAAAACAGATATACGAATATGTATCGACGCATAACGGGTCGTGCCGTGGGTGCGATATATTGACGAAAGAAGAACAATCAATATTTGTTACTGCCGGCGATTTGACGCCAATGGAACATCTTGATTCTTTGGCTATAGTTGCGAATAATATCTCGCTTAGTGTGAGTAAGACGATCAATATGCCGACTGAATCTACTGTAAAAGAAATATCGGAAGTATATCTTGCTGCGCATAAAAAAGGAATTATCGGCGCGACAATTTTTCGCAATGGATCTCGTGATGGGATTTTGAATCATCAAAAAGTAGAACGTAGAGATATCGTAGAACGTCCAGACGATTTGCCGTGCGATATATGGGAAACTACCGTTGATGGTAAGCGGCATATTGCGCTTGTCGGGCTTATGAATGGTACACTGTTTGAAATGTTTGTTACTGAAGACGATAAGTGCAAGATTGATTTTGAAAAAAACAAAAACGGTATAATAAGAAAAGTAAAATCTGATCACTATGATCTAATCATAAATGGCGAAAAGATTATAGAAAATATCGGTGAACTTTTTGATAAAAAAGATCTTGGACTGAGCCGTGTGACTTCTTTGCTTTTGCAGACGGGCGCACCACTTACCAAGATCGTAAAATCATATGAAAAGTCACCGAACTTTTTTGGTCCGAAACGCGCCGTAGCCAGGATACTAAAAAAATATATTAAGGACGGAGAAAAGGCTCACGGCGAACAATGTCCAGAATGCAATACCACATTGCAGTATAAAGACGGCTGTAAGTCATGCCCTACGTGTGGTTGGAGTAAATGTAGCTGATGGACGAAGCGACCTTTCAATCAGAAATGTCAAGAAGTCTGCACCATAGTTATGGCCCGAATTTTTTTTATAAGCCGACCGACCAAATAGGTACATTTGTAACGGCTAAACGACCATTTGATTGTTTTTTATTGATCTTGGGAAAGCTTTTCGGTTTTGAGCTGAAGCAATTACGTGAGCCTTCTGGTTTCGCTTTTGATCGGGTAGAAGAACACCAGTTGTACTACTTGAATCTAGTATCTGCTAATCTCGGGAAGGCATTTTTGTTGATCAATTTCAGAATGGATGCTGACGAAAAGCAACAGAAAAAATACGGAATAAAGAAAAAAGAAAATTTTGTAATAGCTATTGACATTGATTATTATGATATCATCGTTAACAAGTACCGTTTACTCGGGAAAAAATCTATCCCGTTAGATTTTATCTTAAATATATACCGCAATGGATTCATCGGCTGCCATGTTATAGAATGGATGCCAGATAAGAAGATGTGGGATGTGTCCGCGCTTTTAGGGCTAAAGTGAATTAAACCCGTACCGCAACATCAGCCAGCTTTTGATTCTTACGATAAGTTCTTTATCGCCGGTTTCCTTCGGAAGAAATTGTTCCACGCCGATATCAAGAAATTTAATCGCGTTATCTTCGCTGTACATCTTGGTTGTTATGAAGATAGCCATGTGATCGAGTTCTGGCGTGGCTTTGATCTGTTTGATGAATTCAATTGCTTGGAAATGTATCCAATCAATATCCATAACGAGAAACAGCGGACGCGCCTTTTTAAGCTGTTCAATATAGTGCTCATTCAATATCAGCGGATAAACATCAAAATCTTTTTTGAAAATATCGTAATAATGACCGCGTATGGCTTTATCCGGTTCTGTAAGCACCATAGGAATTTTAGTTTTGTATTTAATAATATCTTTTATTTTAAGAAAAGCCGAAACATCTTTTTCATAAATAAAATATTTTTTATTACCGCGAAGGCTAGGAATAAGTTTTCTTTTTATCCAATCGGTTATAGTTCGGCGCGGGATACCGTATTTTTTTGCCACTTTCGGCGGGGAAACAGCTTTATCAATCATTGTCAATCTCCATTAAGTTCACTTAATAAAATCATTATACAACAAACATAAAATAAATCAACGGTTAAATGCTTGACTTTTTTGTTATTTTAATATATAATATATATATATGATTTTGAAGGAGATATCGGTGGAATCGAAAAGTTATAAAGATTATATAAAGATATATAACTGCCCGACGACAACACTAAAAAGAAAATATAGAATTCGGTATTATCTTAAATGTCGAAGTTATCAATTTCGTAATGAAGATTTTCCACTTCCGAATGATTTTAGACGCGCAAAAAAAGAACAACAGAAGTTGTTAAAAAAACAACAGCGCGAAGCTTTTTACAGCTATGAATATTTTGTGTCCAAGGCAAACAACATAAATATATCAAAACAGGCGCGGCATCAGCACCGAATGAAAGCGATGAAAAGATTCCCGGATAAATATAATATTAAAGATTTCCCGTTAGTGACATTTGTAGCAATGCCGAAAACGTATGAAGAGCTTGTTAAAAGATATGAAACAGATCATGAATCGAGGATAAAACTTAAAGCCAAACGTGATTTTCCATATCTGTATAATTTAGAACATTTTCCGCGCAAAAAGAATAAACATAAATATACATATGAAATGTTTGTATCTGAATTTAATAATCCATCTACTGGAGCACTTCGGCGCGGTATTCTCAAAAAACGGGCAGCGTGTATTTATCCTTCATTGTATAAAGAATCTGATTTTCCAAGTAGGCGTAAAAAACATGCTTGACATTTTTGATTTCATAGTATATAATTGGAGGTAGTTATGAAGACCGAAGAAATGAAATACATCATTGCTGAAAACGAATACGGGCTTGAATTTCCTATACTGTTTTCTCCAGACATACAGCACGATCAGATTTTTTCGGGTAAAAAAGTTTCGGCTGGATACTGCTGTTTGCGCATAGCGGAAGGAAACGAGTACATTTCTTACGACTGCTATGGCGAATCAATTTCGCTTCAAATGAAATCGCGCAAAGAAATTGACGAAGAAATACTTAATAAAAATTTTCTTAAAAAGGAATATTGATATGGGAAATAATGTTTGTATAAAAATGATTTCTCGTGCTACTAGTATATGTGCGGCTGTTAGCTATTTGCAAAGCAAAAGTAAAAAAGGCAAGTTTGACAAGACTTTAAATGAAGTTTCAGTATTTGTTGATAGTCCAAAGCTCACTTTAAAAGGATACATTGAATCACAGCGCAAAAAAATAAACGGTAAAGGGGTATACTGATGGAAGTATGCGATAACGGACATAATGAAATAGTCTATTTAAGTCGAGAATGCCAGTTGTGCAAAGCTATTGATGAATTAAACAAAAGCTACGAGAAAATTGAACAGTTAGAAGACGAAATATTAAATTTGACAGAACAACAGGAGTGATTAAATGATCAAAAAACTGATCCAAAAACACATCACGGACGAAAGCGAATTGGCGGTTGCAAACGAAATCGTTGACAACATGCAGTTCACTTCAGAAACGAACACTATCAATGACTTCAAGGTGAAGTCAATCACGCTGAAGAACTTCGGCAAGCATAAGATGCTTGCGCTTGATATCGCCAAGAACACTCTGATAAGCGGGGAACGCGGGAAAGGTAAGTCGTGGATCTTGGACGCTTTTCTGTGGGCGGTTACTGGCAAGGTTCGCGCCGGCAATACTGATGTTATCCACGAAGGCGAAAAAGAAGCATCGGTTTCCGTTATGATCGTTAAAGAAGATCATGAATACGAGATCATCCGCACGATGAATGCGAAGGGAAACACGCTTGTTGTCAATGAAAACATCAATAAAACCATGACGATGCTGACCGATAAAATACGTGATGGTGAACAAATAATACGTGTTATTTTCGGTTTTGATATTGATCTTATTTCAGATTTGTTATTTTTTTCAATGGAACATTCTAAGCTTTATACAAAAATGTTACCGTCTGTTGTTGAAAAGCACATCATTCGCATTTCAAGTCTGGATGCTTTTCTGGAACTTGAAAAGCGCTGTAAGGATGTACAGAAACAGGAAAAGATCAAGATTGATACCTACGGCGAAATGACGGGTACGCTGCCGACACTTGGAGAAGACCAGATCAAGGAAAAGATAAAGGAACACAAACAGGAAATAAAGCAGTTCCAGAAGGATATTGAAGTAGCCAAGGATGGAGCTGAAGACATATCAGCGCTTACAACGCGCCAGGCGGAAATCGACGCAACAATGACATCTGCCAATCAGATGATCGAAAAGATTGCTAAGTATGCGTCATTCAATTCCATGCAAGACAAGATCAAGGTTGTGCTGAACGAATTAGCCAACCTTGAACCAGAACAAGCGAAGGCAAAAGCGATTGACGATAAACGGCAGAAGCTTGGTCAGATCCAGCAGAAAGGTACGGAACTGACGAACAAGATAAAAAACATGAAGTCTGATTCAAAAGGATCTACTTGTCCCGTGCTGAAAAAAACATGCGCCGATCTGGAAAACGCAGAAAAGGAAGTAAAGGCGCAGATCGTCAAAATGGAAGCCGAAGCCGTTGAATTGCGAAAGCAGTATTCTGAATTAAGAGATGAAATTGACAATAGCGGGTACGAAGAAATAACAAAAAAGATTTCTGAAGCAAACGCAAATCTTATCGCCCTACGACAACAGGAAAAGATCATACTTGATTCTATCGGAGATAAAACACTTGCTATGCTTGAAGAAGCGCTTGCCCAGATCAACGTTGAAGCACTTACTGCCGAACGTGCAGAAATATCTACGAAGATATCCGAAGCAAGCGAAAATCAGATCAAGGTAAATTCAGAAGTATTTGAACTTCAGCGAAAGGTAGCCACGGCAGAAGCTAATATAAAAACGCTTACTGGTATGATTGACCAGATCAAAAGCGCTGGCGAACTTATGGACAAAAGATCAAAGCTCCAGTCGCGCCAGATTATCTTTGACAACCTTATCAAGCAGTTCGGGAAGAAGGGCATACCGAAAACAGAAAGCGAAGCAAATCTGGAACGGTTCAATACTTCTTTCACAACCATATTGAAAAAGCTTTCAGGCGGGGAGATTATACCTAAGTTCAATCCAGACTTCACGTTGAGCGTTGAACTTGACGGTCTTACTGGTTTGAAGAATAGCGGTGTGGCATCATACGGTCAAAAATGTCTTATCAATATGTCGTTCATGCTTGCATCGGCGTTCCTTCTGTGCGAAAAAGTTCCGATTGTATTTGTAGATGATATGATGGAAGGACAGCCAGACGAGCAGGTTGAACCAATCCTTGCAAGCATGATGAAGCTGAAGGGAATCGGATCGTTCGTTCTTGCTTCAAGCCGTATACCGAAAGACAAAGCTACGTTGTATCTGGAATAAATTGCTATAAAGGATGTGCTTATGCCAAAAAAAACTTACGAAGAATTCATTGCTGTATTTCTTGCCACTAAAGAAAAGGCGCTCCGCAATTATTACAAAAGTAAAGCTAAGAAAAAGTATCCGAAGCAGTTCAAAGAAAGCGATTTCCCGCGCAAGCCGACAGAAGGAGTGATTACTTATAACGATCTCATAAACATGTTTAAGGGGGCTGAAAAAACAGACAAGTGTAAATACCGGTATCGCGCAAAAACGAAGTACGCGGATCAGTTTCGCATCGAAGATTTTCAGTAGAAAATAAAATCGAGGTGAAGTATCATGACTAAAGATTTTCGCGCAAAAAGATTTGGATACTACTATGACAAGAACAAACTACGGTATCGTTACATGGATATCCATGATTATCATGTGTGGCTCGTGCGCGATCAGGACAACGCCGATTTTTACGTAAAGACATCTGAATTTAATCTCAATTTTTTTCCGTGCAAGCTTGTTGACGCTGGTCAAATTGAAATAATATAAAAGAAATGAGTTACCGTTTACAGCATTATTTACAAATAGAAAAAGAACTTGAAAAGAAAATAGCTTCTTTGAAAGAAGATATCTTTGGTAATCCTATGGGTGAAGTCATTGAACGTAGAATAAAATTTCAAAAAATGACACCAGAAGAACGTTTAAAAAACGTAGATTCTTTTTGTAAAGAAGATGCCAGACTGATGAAGAAAGCAAAAAAACAAATTGATAACACGCTGAATTGGATGGATAAACTAATTCCATTAGAAGAAGAACTCCGCGTAGTTAAATTTGAAATATATACAATAAAAAGGAATTCACAATGAACGCTGGTGAAGTTGACTACGCAGAACGTAAAGCCATGGAACTTTTTGATAAATGGAACGAGGTAACTGGCCATTGGGTTCCAGGCGAAAGTGCATACGGAGAAATACGATCAATAATCATTGATGCTGTGCATTGCGGAATACAGATGGCTATTCATGGAAAGATCAAAATCAAAGATGGTAATGTAGTTAGGCACGATTGATGAAAATAGGTCTGTTTGACGTTGACGGTAAAAACTTTCCAAATCTTGCGCTGATGAAGATTTCAGCCTATCACAAAAAAATAGGCGATGAAGTTGAATGGTCGAATATCGGAGAATACGATAAAATATATTCAAGCAAAGTATTCACATTCACGCCAGAAAAAGAATTAGGATTTGCAACGTCAAAAGAAATCATCAAAGGCGGTACGGGATACGGGTTTACTGAATTGCCGCAAGAAATAGATTCTATATGTCCGGACTACAGTATCTATCCACAGTATCTATCCGCCTACGGCTTCTTAACACGCGGATGCCCGAGATCATGTAGCTGGTGTATCGTGCCTCAAAAGGAAGGGAATATCAGACCTTACGCAGACATATCAGACTTTTTATGCGGCAGAAAATCTGCGATCTTGATGGACAATAATGTGCTGGCAAACGATTGGGGCTTAAAGCAAATAGAAAAAATGATTGACTTAAAGATCAAAGTAGACTTTAACCAAGGACTTGATGCTCGGCTGATTGCCGATAACAAAGACATCGCACAGCTATTGACATCATTAAAATGGATACGCTTTATACGTCTATCATGTGATACTTTGTCACAGATGGATGCAGTAGAAAAAGCAATTACGCTGATAAGGAAAACAGAAAAAAAGAAAACTGATTTTTTTGTTTATGTTTTGGTGAAAGATATTGAAGATGCGCTACAGCGGGTTGAATTTTTAAGAACATTAAAGGCAGTACCGTTCGCACAGCCATACCGCGATTTTACTACGCATTGTGTTGATCTTACGGCGCGGCATTTTGCGCGGTGGGTCAATCGCCGAGAATTGTTCATGTCATGTACATGGGATCAATATACTTCTACGAATCGTATAGTATCTTGACTTATTTTTAATTTCTGATATACTGCATACAATCATAAATTGGAGTAAAAACATGCCCGAAGAACAAGGTAAAAAATATGATGATGGTAAGCGCCAGTGGAGCCTTTTGCCGTGGGAAGAAGTCGGTCAGATCGTAGATGTCCTTATGGTGGGAATGAAAAAATACAGCGCCGATAATTGGAAACGTGTTCCAGATGCAAAGCGCAGATATTTTGATGCGGCAATGAGACATCTTACCGCGTGGAAAAATGGTGAGCGCTGTGACAACGAAGACGGTCTTTCGCACTTGTCCCATCTTGGATGTTGCGTTTTGTTTTTGGCTTGGTTTGACAATCAAGAATTAGTATCGTCCAAACTAGATGAAGAAATGAATCAGGCACTGTCTGCGACTAGGAAGTCATAATGGCATCAACAAGTTATTCTTATTCTGCTATCCATACATTTCAACAATGTCCATATAAGTATAAAAGATTGTATTTGACAATACCAAAACCGCCATGGGAAGAATCGGAAGCGCTTGAATTCGGAAAGTTCATTCACAAGATGCTTCAGCTCTACCAGAAGCGGTTAATAGAAGTTCAGAAGAAGAAAGATGTTCAATGGATTGCCGATAATTACGACGAAATCTATAAAAACTACATGGGAAAGTATGACAAGAAGTATAATCAGAAAGGCAAAGAAATTCTGAACTTCGCCATGGGAATAGATTTTGATTATACGAAAGCCGTGTCCGTTGAACATAAGTTTTCTGCCAGACTGAACAAAGACGTATTTATCAATGGCGTGTTTGACCGCGCAGAAAGGCTTACGCCGAAAACGTTTATGATCACAGACTGGAAGACCGGCGAACCCAAACAGCAAGACAAGATGGAAGAAGACCTTCAGTATATAATTTATTCGTATGCTGGACAGAAGCTTTATCCATTGTATTCAACGATAACTTTTCGATGGGTGTATCTCGAAAGCGGTCAGGTGTATGAACTTGAAGCCTACGATGTAAACAAAGCCGAAAACATCTTGAATGAAAGCGTGACGGCGATCCAAAATGAAAAAGATTTTAAAACACGGTGGCAAAAATTATGCCTTTGGTGCTCATTTTTTAAAAATAAAACCTGCCCAGATACTGAAGCAATAAAGGAGAAGTTCGGAAAATGAAAAACATAAAAGAATCAAAATTGAACGAATTGCCTAACCATAAAGATTATAATGAAATCGTTCCAAAGTACATCCGAATTAAACAGTTAAGTAAGTTGATAAACATCCCCGTTTATTCACTGAAACGAATGATCCACCGTGGGGAATTACCGGCTTATTTGTTCAGCCCCCATTGCTACTTATTTGACCCGGAAGAAATATTTGAGTTTATAAAACAAAAAAAACAACCAATGGGGAAAAACGTATGACAAACATGTATACCATAGCAAAAAACGAAAAAACCGACAAGTGGGAATTCACCATCACAACGGGCGAAGAAGTAAAGATCGCAGAATTCCCTACGGTAAACATGGCGCTTGAAAACGTCACGCTGATTTATATCTATAATCTTGTCATGGGAATGATGGAAAATAAAATTCCTCTAGCGAAGATATTGGATTCCATGTCAAAATATTTTGTTAAGGTAACTGAATCGGCGGTTAAGCAGGCTAAAAAAGATATTTTGAACGCTTCTGCGGAAGAAAAGGATAAAGATGCAGTATAATATCATAGATCTTTTCAGCGGGATCGCTGGATTTGCTAAAGGTGCATATGACGCCGGCATGGAATTTGACAAACATTTCTTTTCAGAAGTAGACGAATACGCAATACAAGTCTACCAGAAAAGGTTTCCTAACGCGATACCGCTTGGGGATATAACAAAGATCGATACGAAACAGATACTTTCAGGGTCGAACGGCGATTTTATTTTGGCTGGCGGATTCCCTTGTCAGGACATTAGCGTGGCTGGAAACCAAAAGGGGCTGATAGATACCGAAGGCAATAGAACCCGTTCCGGTCTTTGGTTTGAAATGAAACGTATTATAAACGAAGTAAGACCGAAGTTCGTAATCGCGGAAAATGTCGAAGCGCTTGTGCGTGTTGCGCTTATACAAGTTCTAAAAGATATCAATGAAATTTCATACGAGTGTGAGTGGCAAATAATTGCGGCGTGTGATGTTGGAGCACCGCACCGAAGAAATAGAATCTGGATTGTAATGTATCCGAAAGGATCGATGGGCGATAAAACTTTCTTTGAACAGACAGGCGAACGGATTGGTGAAATAGTCGATGGAAAATTAATACAAGCATCTTCGCTATTCGACGATGTTGAACTTGAAACGGTGAACAAAAACGGAATGATGCGCAATGGAATTGTATATTCTACGAAAAGTTGTGTAGAAAAAAATGAATATGATTTTCTGTATCCGACACCAGTTGCTTCAGACGGAACATCTGGCGGTATCATAGGCAAAGACGATACTTTCTATGAAACAAAAACAGGAATGCCAAGAAAGATTAACAGAAACGGGAAAGATGGAAGTATCGGTCTTGGTCGTTTCGCGAAGATGTTCCCTACTCCGTTGGCTAATGATGCCGAAAAACGCGGGAACATAAACCCAAACGATCCTAGGAATGGACTTGCGGGTGCAGTGAAGCTGTTCCCAACACCAGTCGTATATGATTCTACCCCCGGCGGACCCAATAACCACTACAAGGGTTTAGGGCATATGGCGAAACATAATCCACGGGCTTTCGCCACGCCTAATGCGCGGGATTGGAAAGACACTACAGAAAAATCTTCCTTGAATGCAATGAAATTAGGATATCAAAAAACACTTGGGCGCGAAATATATATCAAAGACGGCGAAAAAATAGTCACGGAAGAAGTAGTACAACCAGACGGGCTTGATCTTGCATTTGAAGAAAGTGAAGAAGTTATTTCAGAAGAAAGAATGTGGCCTACACCAAAAGCAACTTCGGTAGGATTATCTGCTAAAACTTCTAATAGGCCTATTGAAAAATCAACTCATTTAGAAACACAAGTGGCTTTAGCGGAAGGGCTAATTAACAAAAACACTGGAAGATTATATCCTACTCCAAAAGGCGGTGAAGGCGGCGTAGGTATGTGCGGAGGTGCTGGTAGCAAGCAAATGATAGATGATCTTGTAGAAGTAGGTGATATAACATCAGAAGAAGGAAAGTCTATGGTCGCTGGAAACGGCGGTAGCTTGAATCCTGATTGGGTTTGTTTGCTGATGTACTATCCTAAAGGATGGACTGACATAACAATAGATACTGATTATTTTCACTTCGGCAAGCATCCAGGATTTGACTGTAATTGGGAAGAAGGTGTTCCACGGCTTTCTACGCGTAAAGAAAACCGCGTTGATCGACTGAAAGCTATTGGTAACGCCATAGTTCCGAAGATCGCTGAAATAATTTTTATGAGAATAAAAAACATATTAGGAGAAAACGAATGAAGACAACGCAAATTCAGAAGAATCGTGTTTTGAAACACCTGAGAAATCACCGAGCAATCACTACACTTCAAGCGATGAACAAGTATGGTATAATGAGTCTTTCATCGCGCATTTCAGAATTGAAGAACGATGGAATTAGTATAAATTCAAAGCGAGTAAAGGTTAACAATCGCTACAAAGAAACATGCTATGTGGCAGAATATTCGCTGAAATAGGAGTTTAATATGAAAATATTTATTATTTGCCCTGTGCGTAAAATAACAGAACATCAAAAAATAGAAATAGATGAATATATAAATAAAATGATAAATGATGGTAACGAAGTCCATAGCTACAAAAATGTGGAACAAAATGATATCAGTGGTGGTTTGAATATATGCCAAGCACACAAATTAGCAATGAAAGATTGTGACGAAGTTCATGTTTTTTTTGATCAAACATCAACTGGTGCTCATTTTGATTTTGGAATGGCATTTGCATTTAATAAAAAAATAAAACTTATAAAAACATACCAAAATACTCCAGAAGGAAAATCTTATCAGAAAGTTCTTGAAATAATAGGAAAATAATATTGAACACTGAACTTTTCCACAAAAAGATTTATCCAATATTCGCTCCAAACGAAAAGAAAATAAGAGAAGCGGCGCAGGCTCATAACGGGCTTGCGCTGCTTGTTCTTCAGAAGTACAGGAAAGTATGTACTTGCAATTCGGCGACAGACAATGATATTTTGAATCTTGAATATATGATCCGGCAATGGATAAATGAAAATGACAAAGAAAATGTATAAGGCGTTGAAAGACGCTTGCAAGGAAATACGTTCTTGGTCAAAAGAAAAGTTTGACGAAGAAATGGCAAAAGCGAAAAAAGGCGAATGGTATCAATATCTTATGAATGCCAATAATTCGTATTTAAGTGGAATAAACAATCTGCGGGATAGACATGATCGTAACAATCAATAAAGTCTTTCAAAGCAATTTCAAGAAAGAGATATATTACCTTATCGGCGAAAACGATGATGGTATAGAATATAAAATTAAGGGGCGGTTCAATACCGATCTTGAAGTCGGCGACATGATTCATCTATATAAATACGCCAGCGTGGACAGTTTTCTTGAATGCGAATCATATGAAAAGATACGAAGCAAAAATGTAAGCTTTATATTCAAGCTACTTGTCAGCGAGATCAAGGGCGTAGGTGAAGTATTGGCGGATAATATCGTAAAAAAATATGGCGTGGACACGATCTTCGTTATTGAAAACGAAGCGGATAAGCTATTGCAAGTACCGAAGATCGGCATGGAAACAATGACCAAGATTTGCGAATGCTACAAAGCCATTCCAGAAGAAAAGCGCAAGCTTATGCTGATCGGTTTATCCGCGCTCATGGCTGAAAAGACAATGCATAAATACAATTACGATGAAATCACAAACAATCCTTATCTGCTTTTGACTGTTGATGGCATCGGTTGGATCAAGGCGGACTTCATCGCCAGATCACTTGGCTACGACGAACTTGGCGAATATAGATTGTTTTCGGCAGTCAATGAAGTCATGCGCGTCAACACTGAAGTTCACGGACACACATATATTGAAGCTGAAAATCTGATAAAAGATACATGCAAATTGATATCAATAGATCCAGAACAAAATAAAAATCTTATTGCTGGCGTAGTTCAAAGGATGGCTGTTGTATGAATGAACAAAAACACAATATAACGATATATGAAGCAGAAACACGTCCAATTAATAACGATATTGGTGTTCCTACTATATCAATTGAAGACAATCGTATAATACAATTACAAGTTCATATAAAGGCAGAAGAACTCCCGAAGTGGGAAGAGTTTAGAAAGCTTTCAGAAATGTTGTTCCACAGCGATGCGACATTTGTACCGCTTGAATACAAAATTGAAGACTACCAACCCGATGGGTTCTATCGTCCGATTAGCGGGTTTAAGCGGATCACTATGCGGTTCATGGATCGCGGTAATGTGCTTCTGGCCAAAGTGATCGGGCTAATGATGGAAGAAATAGAAAAGCTTAGTCAGAAAAAGATCGACGCAAATACTATGCCGAAGATAGATACCGAAAAAATGAAATTAAGAATAAAGGGGAAGTGGCTGATATGAGCAAAATAGTGTCTGACGTAGACGGATGTTTACTGAGATTCCTTGAACCGTTTGCAAAATGGTACAATGCAAATTTTGAAGATAAGATTTATAATCAGCATAAGCAAGATTATGATTTGGGTAAGGGTGATGACGATAAGTTTTATCCACGAATAAAACAGTTTTGGGAAACGCCGATATTTGGTAATCTACCACTAATGGATAAAGACGCGCCGAAATATTTTAACATGATGGCAAGAAAAAATATTATGGTTATTGCTACGGCCGTGGATTTGAAACATGCCGATAGGCGTAAAAAGAATCTTAAAGATTTCAAATACGACGAGATATATTTTGTTCCGCACAATAAAGAGAAGTTCATTATTAACGAACTTAAACCAGATATAGCGATTGAGGATAAGCCGGAACTTATCATCGCTTTGGCTAAAGCAGGGATAAAGGTTTTTTATCCTGAATTAAAATACACAATCGGCATGGCAAGATACGGAACAATGTATAAGAACTGGAAGGAATTGTATGGCTACATCGCTGTATAATAATCTTGTATTTATTGGCAACCTGGTTCAGCTCGGATATGTGAACTGCGAAGAAAAATTTGTTGCGGAATGTATCGCGAAGCTGATAAAAGAAAACAACAATCAAATAAATATCTTTGAAGAAATTCAGGCGTATCCAGAATTGGATACCGATCAGAAACAAGCTGTTGACGGATGCTTTGGAGACAGAGTGTTCTGCTGCCAGGGATTAAGCGGAACTGGGAAAAGCTATGTGGCGGGTATCATATATAAAATTGGTATAAAAGTTGGATTAAAATTGTTGGCATGCGCTCCAACTGCAAAAGCCGCAAAAAGATTTTCTGATATGTCTGGATCAGAATGTACAACTATTCACCGTATGCTGGGCTATGCGCCTAATGCCGGCGATATATTTAGATTTAACGAAATGAATAAACTTGATTGCGACATGGTTATTGTAGACGAATCATCTATGCTTGATCTTAATATCCTCTACCATCTATTTAAGGCGCTGGACATGGAGCGTATACGCATTTGTTTTGTTGGAGATTATCATCAATTAGCCCCAGTAAGATACGGGCATCCGTTCAAAGATCTATGTTTGAACTTTCATGTACCGAAGACTATCCTTACGCAGATAAAGCGGCAAAAAGTTGGTTCTGATATTATAGAACAAGCGCATCGTATTCAACAAGGTAAAATGATATCCTTGTAAAATAGGGCTATTTCTGCTACATAAAAAAGTTACAAATAACGCTTGACTTTTTCTGGATTATAGGTATATTATAATTGCACGATAGTTAATAAATAACATCATATAGGAGTTTTTTATGATAAAAGAATAACGGCTTAGCGATTCGCCACTTTAGCCATAGTTTTTAATTATGGCTAAATGGGAGAATTACTAAGTAATCGCAAAGGAGTTTAATTATGATTAGTTCAATCAAAGCCAATGACGCATTCCCAAATGTTGATTTTACCGATAGACCGAGATGGTCTAATTGCATAGGGTATAACGGGCAATATTGGTATTATGCTCACACTGACGATATACCAGATGGCGCGATGGATTCATATTATTTATTCTGACAGGCAACGCGCTTGCCGTTAAAAGCGCACGGACTACCGCACACAAGGAGATTGATAATGTCTAAGAAAACTGAACAAGAAGCATATTACGTAATTATTGATCTTGCTGATGGTAGAGAAGTATCAGATATGTACGTTATAAGGCGCGAAGCAGAAATAGAATTTGAAAGAATAAATTGTCTTACGAAACAATCTTATAATTGATAAAAAAGGAGGATTGAACGATGGAAAAGAAAGAAGTAATTGAAAAATTATGCGATCTTTCGTCGAAGGTCGGCGCGGAAATCTTTAAGGAACTTGAACCGCACGATTGCTTTTGCGGGATGAACAAGTTGTCTGACGACTGGCATTACCAGTTTAGCGAAAAGGTTTTCAATTTCATCAAAGAAGCGGTGGAAGAAAAGATCGCCAGATCAAAATAGCATTTTCCATACCTTCCCAATGTGTTGCGGCGTGGCTAATAACCACGCCGTTTTTTTATGTCTTGACTTATTTTATCATTAGTGTATAATCAGAATTACACATGTCAAACGAATTCGAGTTCATAGAAATTCCGCACGACGGAAATGATTTTAATTCGGTCGTGCGCAATAAGCTGTCAGAAAAGATTCAGCAGCTTAAAGACTTCGGCTATGATCTGCTGACAGACGTAGCAATCATCACCACGAACAATTTTGGCGAGCTTGGCGTGAACAAGCTTAATGAACATTTAAGAACTGTCATAAACGGTTCAAATAAAAAGAAAATATACATTTACGGGAAAGAATATTACTATAACGATAAGATTCTTTTCAAGCGCAATAATTACGAAGTAGATCTTTATAACGGCGATGTCGGCGTAATTAGGATGCTGAACTGGAAAGATAAAACCGTCACAGCCGACTTCTACGGGCGCAAGATCGTGATGGACTATAAACTTCTGCGCGACACAATACCCGCCTACGTTTCGACGGTTCATGCCGTGCAAGGGAACGAATTCAAAGTGGTGATATTCATACTTCCACGGTTCGCCGAACCGCTGCTGAACACGAGAAATCTTTTGTATACGGCGGTAACTCGCGCAAAGCAGAAATGTATTCTGATCTCCACGAAACAAACCGTCTGGCTTTGCATTGATAACAAGAAGGAAATGGAACGAAAGACGATGCTTGGAAAATTTATAGATATCAATTTTAAATAGGTGTTAACAATGGAAAATATAGTTCAACAATATGAAGATAATATATATAAATATATAAAAAAACATAAAATCATACCGACTAAACAACAATTTGCGAAAGAATATAAAATTAAACCATTGAGTGTTACACATGCACTATATGAGAATGGAACAAGCTATCTAAAAATTATTGAAAATTTAAAAATAAAATACAAGTGGATAATTGGTTGTGAAAAACAAAAAAAGTTTGTTCCGCAAAAAGATTTTGACGAAAATTATTATATTGAAAAATTATATGAATGTATAAAAACAAAAAAAATGGTTCCTAATGTATACGAATTTGGAACTTATGTTGGAGAATTATGGGAAACAATTTCTAATCGTGCTAAAAAAACAGGTAAACCGTTTAATTTTCACTTTTTATTATCAAAATGTTTAAAAAAACATTCAGATATATCAACATTTGAAAGACACATTAATAAGGGAGAGATGGGAAATAAGACTAAAGAACAAATTTGTATACTATTTGTGAAAGAATGTAATAAAATAAAAAAAATTATAAACTGTAGAGATTTTGAAAAAAAATATCACTTTTATTTAAGGAATAGATTTAGCTCATATGATGAACTAATCACCATGGGTATTAAAATGGAACCGAGGTTGAAGACATATCCACATAAAAGGAACATAGAACAGTTAAAATTTTCAATGCTAAAAGAACTTTCAGAATTGTGCAAAAAGAATGGAAGATATATTACATCAAACGAATGTAGGGAAAATAAAATAAACCCTAATTTATTTAACAATATTCCAGAAATGTTTAAACTTGCAAAAGAAAAATTTCCAGAAAATTTCAAAAATGTAAAAAATAAAAAGGATATTCTTTTTGATAAGTATTATAAAAAATATCCGCATGTATTAAATATGTATAAAAAATCTTCTAATGGTAGGCTACCGGAGCACATATTCAAGAAAATTTTTCCTAATTGGAACGGTACTGATGAGGAGCTTATGAAAAAATCTATGGAAATATACCCAGATGAATTTGATAATAACGATAAGTCTTCAGTAGAAGAAAATTTTACAAAAACACGTTATATAGAACTAAACGAAAAACTTAAACGGCATAAAGTATTTTTCATAACCACGTATGTATCTGGTCAGCCGCTGAATCAAGGGTTTTATGATAGCATTCAGCAGTTCTGTAAAAATAACAATGCATGCCCGTTGTATATGGTATCCAATAAAAAATACGAAGACATAGACGCGAACTTTATTAACGAAAATATCGTGTTCACTCCAGAGCTGTATGATCCGCAGCAAATTATTAACCAAGAAATCAAGCTAAATAGCAATATTCACTTGTCAACGATACCTATATCTGCAAAGCAAATATGTACGGTAACTGGGCTTGATCGCTTGTGTGTGCGTGACGGAACAATGATTGTAGCTGCGCCCAAGCAATTCTTGAAGTATTCTTCCTTACAGAAAAATAAGCCAGCACGGGCTGTCATGTCCACTGGAGCGATTACTAATCCAGTATACGATAGCGATAGGTTTTATCAGAAAAGAACTGATTACATTGCCCACGCGGATCATCAAATCGGAGGAATCATTGTAGAAATTGAAGATGATAAATACTATCATTTCCGACAAGTACGCGCTGATGCGGACGGATCATTCTATGATCTGCATACTAAATATATGCCGACTGAAACCAAAGAAGTATATCCAGATGCATTTGTGATGGGTGATTTGCATTCAAGCGGCAAGGACCAGTCCGTATTCGATACGTGGCTTGAATGCATAAAGACTTTGAAACCAAAACAAGTCGTACTGCATGACGTTTGCGATTCTAATTCGATATCGCATCACCACAAAGATAAACTTATCACCCAGGCGATCCAAGCAAATGAAGGTCGGCATGTATTGGAAAATGAAATAAAAATATTGGTAAATGACTTGAACCGTGTATCTGAACTAGTTCAAGAAGTATATATTGTCAAGTCTAACCATGACGAACATTTGAACCGTTACCTTGAAGACGGAAGATACGTACAAGACAAAGTGAACTATGCTTTTGCGGCTAAGCTTGTTGATGTGATGATGCGTGGCGAAGATCCGCTGAAATATGCTTGCGAATTATGCGGACTGAAGGCAACCAATATTAAATGGCTATCACGCAAAGATGATCATCATATCGGCGAAACACAGCTTGGTTGGCATGGTGATCTTGGTGCTAATGGCGGACGTTCTGGACTGAATACCATTGAAATTGCTTTTCCGAATTCGGTGATAGCCCATTCACATTCACCTAAGATTTGGCGGTCTGTATATGTCGTTGGCACTACGTCTAAGCTCGATATGGGTTACAATGTAGGGCTTAGTTCGTGGATGCACACTAGTTGTATTGTTCACAGAAACGGCGCACGGCAGTTAATAAATTGTTTTGATAAAAAATGGAGGATGAACGACAAAGTAATAACAGTAAAAGCAAAAAAGAAAAAATCAAGGTAAAAAGATGTCATATGATGGATTTTTGGAAGCAGCGCGGCTTTACGTTAAACAGATCGATCACAATGTATATTACGAACTTGCGATTCAAGCTGTTTACCGCCAAGAAAAAGATATCAGTACCGTTGAACACCAGCTACTTATTTACGACATTTTCACGGAATTGTTGCTGAAAGAAGCGAAACGGAGGATGATAAAAAACGGATTTAAGAACAATAAAAACATGAAAGCTGGGATGCAATTGTTGAAATCAAACATGATGTCTACGTATTGGTATTTTTCAAATTTTCCAGTAGATAAAAAAGATTGACTTTGATGCGGTTCTGCATTATATTATGCGGTGCGGAACACAATAAACTAATTACGGCACGACATAATAAACTATAAAAGGAATAAAACATGGATTCACAAGAAATGATTCGCGCAATAACGGATTTGTCACGTAAAGATATCCAAGCAATAACTTTTAAGAAGGGTTCTAAAGAACATACGTGGTCAATTAAACTTGCCGCTCCTGTTCAGATGTGGACTGATCTTATCAAGAAGATAGAATATATTAACGACCGTCTTAAAAATCTTGCGCGGATAGAAGAAGCGCCACCGCCAGAAAAAGCTATAGACATCAATTACAGCGCAGACGAAGAAATAGTAGTTATTGAACTAAGTAAATACGCCACCGGAAATTATGGATGGGAAGTGCGGGTATCTAAACCAGATTCGCTTATCGTTATAGAACAAGCGAATAAAGTTCTGGAGCAGATTTTTTCATAATGTGTCAATATATCATTACTAACAATTATACCAAGCCGCGATGTATTCTGTATACGAGGCGTAGCTGTCTTTATGATATAAATATAGACGATTATAAGAAGTGCGAATGTAATAAAACAATGATCGCACTTATTACGATAACGCCAGAAGCCGGATGGAGCGTAGATGAAGATCATAAGGAATAATCTTATTTTTATCGCCAAATACGCATCGGCTGAAACCGCCATTGTAGTATATGATAAAGTAGTTAAGACTATTGATAATGTTCATGATCTACACCGTGAATATTCGGATGATTATAAAATTCATTATACGAAAGAAATGATCGAACAGATACGGAAACATGAAAGCGATTACAATTTTGTATACGAAATAATAGCTTCTGTTATGAAGATATGTGAATTACCAGAAGCAAAATGCCGACTTGAACGCAAAGGTAAAAAAATAAGAATCGTCTTGGCTAATCCGTATATAAGTAGAACAACGCGATTTGAAATAAACGAACGTAATATATGGGCTATCATGTTCAAGAAAGAAACAAAATGTCCAAAATGCGAAAAAATAAATTATGTTAATGCGGGAAGCAATGCACATATAAATTGCGAATGCGGTCATAAATATAGAATGCATATGGATATTGATTTGAATGTGCATATTGAAGAAAAGCAACAATCTTTACCACTAGGATAATAGTATGAACGATTCAGGAGTTGATATTTGGGAACAAAAATATAGATCAATCGGTCAAGATCGTAATTTTCTAACTGGCGTAACCGATGAACAAAACGTGTACCATGAATCTAATATAACAACGACTGAATGTAAAGAATTTTATCATAAACTTGCAGATTTTATTTCACAGCGCATGGCTTCAAAAATGTCAAAACGTCAAAGCAAGCTTTTGCAATATTTTATTAGATCAGATCATCAGTATAAAACGATATCAACAATAACGGATAAGACTATACAAAACACACACAAAATGTTTAACAAGGATGTGGCGGGTAAAATGCGAAGAGAAGTATTTCGCGATAAATCGGTGAAACAATTTATTGATGAACATGCACCCGAAGGATTGAAACAGCGACTTTTGAAATGGTTCGATAAAGAAACAAGCGAACATTTTCATAAAAAATGTTGCGCGTGTGGTTTCAAAATGACAACTGAAGAAGCATATATAACACATCTTATAAAATATGAAAAAATACCGTTAAATGTAAATAGCAGAAAGCTTCGAAGTTATAAAAATCATCAAGAGATAATTCGTAAACAGAAACGAATTGTGCGAAAATATTTCCGCTATGAGCATTACACCGAAGCCAATATAAAAGAATTTCTTGTCCACGCGGATAAGTACGGTTTCATTTGCAACAAAGCGTGGATACTTCATTATTGGCCGATCAGAGAATTGGATTTGGACTTTGAATAAATGCGATTGCCCGAAGGCGTAACGTTAAGAATCAAACCGTATAAAATTGCAAAGTTTAGTACGGCGCGAGTATCGAATATAAAACAAGGAAGATGTATAAATATGGTTAGAAGCTGTAAGACAAAATTTGACAAATGTAAGTGCGGACATGAATTTGAAAAGAAAGAAAAAGTTTGCCCAAAATGTAAAACAGAAAGACGTTGCGGTTACAAGTTCAAGAAAGGTGAAATGAAATGCGCTGTTTGCGGTGCAGATCGGACACAGTGTAAAAACCAAGCAGCGCCAGGGTCAAAGAAGTGTAAAGAGCATGGAGCAAAAGTTAATCTTATTGATGTAAGCAATAAAGACATTGAAAATTATGATCCTACGAAAACAGATTTGAAATCAATGGCGGTCGGCGCAGTAATGGATCTTGATTACGAAATGCAACGCTACCAAGGCATGATGTCGGCACTTGAAGGCATGGTTAATAAATCAGATCCGAAAGAACTAAGTAATTTTATCGGTAAGATGAACAAGTATTGGAAGGATGTACTGAAGACTTATTATGAAATCCTTGATCGTAAAAAGATCATCGAACGCATTCCGCCAGATTTGGATAAGCAGATAAAAGAAATTATTTCTGAAGTAGATAATAAGTCTACGATTGCGTGTATTGATGCTTTTATTACGGCTATGACTAAAGTAGGAATAGCAGATGATCTCGCAAGGAAAGTTATTGAAGCACTCCCGTCTGAAATGCAAAGAATGTATAATAACAAAGTTGTAGATGTGCCTGTTGTTGAAGTGGTAAATAATGGACAGTCTTAAAGACATATATCTTAAAAATTATACGCCGACTGCTAGTTCTGGGAATACAAGCAAATTCGAATCTGAAAAACCTTTGAGCGCAATTGCGTTTTTTGAAAAGTATATACCGTTCAAACTGCATAGATCTGAAAGATGCATCTTGAAAATATTATATGGCAACGTATCAAACTATCCAGAAATGGCTATGGATGCGAATGATATCGAATGGCTTCAGAAAATGAAGGACGAAGAAGGATTTGATGTACCATATAAGATTGATGGATATAGAACACTTGTTCTTATAGTCGGGCGCGGTGCTGGTAAGTCTGCTTTTTCTGCTGGGATCGACGTATATGAAACATATCGCATATTGATTTTTTTTGACCCGAATGCTGTATTCAGTATGCCGTCTACGCGCATAGCATTGACGGCGACATCAGCATCAAAAGACCAAGGCGTACAGCTTTATTCTTATATAAAAGAATATATGATGAACTGTGATTTGATAAAGCCGTATATACCGAATGATGCTAGTTCTTCTGAACTTAAATTCCATACAAAGAAAACTTTACAAGATAATACAGATCCATTATTCCTGATTAAACTACTCCCATCACGGGCAAAATCATCACGTTCGTATCGTAGCTATGTAAATAATCTGGACGAACTTGCATATTTTTTTGAATCACGCGGCGGTTATTCTGGTGACGAAATGCTTGAAGCATTAATTCCTTCAATCAAAAATATACAAGCTAAGAAATTTGAAAACTTTAAGTTCGGTAAAGTTATAATCATGTCAAGCCCAGCAGGGAAAAGCGGTGCATTATATAATTATTATAAAAGATTCATTGAAGGTAAAACAGAAGATGTTGTAGTATTCAAATGCGCATCGTGGGTATTTTCAGATATATTGACATATGAAGACTATGCCGATGAATACAAACGTGATCCAGTTGCCGCTGGTCGAGAATATGGCGCTAAATTTTCTGATACGTTGGATAACTATTTTCCTCCAGACAAAGTAGAGCTTATATTCAATCGAGATGTTAAAATAAAAGATCGCGGAGATACGAGACTTAGGTACATTGCGACATTGGACTTGTCAAAGAATAGGGATAGGATTGTTCTGGCGGTTGGACATAGGGAAGATTATGCAACCCCAGAAGGTAAAACTTCAAAAGTATTCATAGACTACATGAAACATTGGAAAGCTCAGACGACACAGCTTGCAGATGGAACTTATAAAACTATAATACCAGATTACGACGATATTGAAGCTACCATAATAAATCTACCACAAAAAGCGTTTAATCTTATTTGTACTGCGGCAGATCAATTTAATTCTATACAAATGCTCCAGAATATAGGTAAAGCCGGTATCACCGCATTTGAAACAACATTCACGAATCAATATAAAGATTTAATCTACCCTTGTTTGCACACAAGTATCATGAACGGTACTATTCAGTGTTATGGATTTGAATACGATAACACCGAAAATTCATCGGTGGCTTTAGCCGAAAATGAACTGAAGTTTTTGCAGAGGGAAATAAGAGGTAAGACTGTATCGTATCATGCTCCAACTTCAGGTGAAGTTACACATGACGACTTCGCTGACGATATAGCAAATTTGAACTATTTACTTTTGAATGATGATGCCGTCCAAGAACAGGATGTTCC